>JADMIO010812872.1_pt1 | contig 40313 bp, 44 predicted proteins | sample 8958161 | NCBI WGS metagenome assembly JADMIO01 (sample SAMN16585339, study PRJNA669376) | soil metagenome | isolation source: Crop rotation soil | place: USA: Cullars Rotation, Alabama | collected 2011
GTCCACGTGGAATTCTAAGCTTAGGATCCCAATGTGCTGGAAAGATTCCGAAGTTGGCCCGGCTTTTTTCTCTGCGGGTTTTTCCGCATCGTTTTTTGCGGCCGATTGCCAATAGGTGGGATGGTTTGAGTGCCATCTCAAGGTCAAGGGGTCGGATTTAAACAGCCGACGAAAGATGCCCATCGGCACGAAAAATATGCAAAAGATAATCATCGAGATCAGCGCGCCGTTGATCGCTCCCAGTACTTCAGCCAATCGCATCCACGCCCGAAAGGGTTTTCTCAACAACGCCGGCCGCAAGAGGGCGGCGGCGAAAAAAGCGAACGAGGTGAGGGAAATTAAGGTTAGGCTCTGCGGTCCCAGTTTACCTTGAATGACTCCCTTGTAGACGCCAACGGCGAGGAAGATGGCTCCAAAAAGGAGGCCGAACTTTCTCAACTCGCGAATTGGGTTTGTGAGTTCCATCGCAGTCAGTATAGAGCACCGACGCGCAAAAGTGGACAGTCAACTGGGCGAAAACCGATCAGGCTCGCGATGGCTGCAGCGTGTAGCAGCCGAGAGGCTGTGGGGAATGGGTGAGATGATCTCCCATTTCCCGGGATTTAACTGTCCGATTCCACGAGGTCTTGAATCTTCTCGCGCCACTGAGGCGTGAGGCCGCGGACCTGAAGGATTTCGCGAAGCCTTTGGGTGTCGAGTGTGCGCGCACTATTGATTTGAAAAATCTCAAGGACCGAAACGCGCGCGACCTCTTGGTCGTCAATTTCAAGAAGGTCGCCCACATCCACTAGACCCTCTTGAATCACCCGAAAATAAACACCGGGCCTTTCCAGCTCCACAAAGTCGCTGATGATTTGGGCGTCGTTAAATTTGATCCCCAGCTTAAAGCACGGAAACCGCGGTTGAGCGACTTGAACAACAGCTTGTCCCAGCCGATACGTGTCGCCAATAAATATTTCATCTTCGGGTAGAGTCGTCATCGCCAGGTTTTCGCCCATCGCACCGGGCGGAAAGGAATCTTGCGGCCGCAGCTTGCGCCACGCCTCGTAAGCTTCGCTTCCATAGGCGTAGAGCGCCTTGTCAGGACCACCGTGAACCCGCAGGTCGGCTTGTTCGTCGCCATCGAGATCTAGAGTTCGCAACATCACCGGTCCCGGGATCTGCTTTTTGAAAATGGAGGTCAGAACTTCCTTACCGCGAAAGGTCACGGGCGTGGGTTTACCGACATGTATGGATTCGACTTTCACAATTTCAATAACCTTGCGCGTGTAAGCGAGCGAGGGCCAGGGTCGCTTGGCGACGGATAGGCTCAATCGGTTCCACTTTCTCATCACCGGAGAACTCAACACTGGGAGGCTTTCCCGATGCAAGGTCGATGAGGCTATCAATAACCCGACTAACCTCAGCTTCATCCTCTCCGGTGAGCGCTTCTCTGCTCGTTTCGAGCATCCGCTGAAACATCACAGCGCTTTGTTCCGAAATCGATGCGAAAACTAATTCGAGGTCCAAAGTAATCTCCTCCGTTTTTTGTTCTAAGGAGATTTTACCACGAATTGTTTTCCGCCTCCGGCGCCGGAGTTGATGCAGCGAAATCAAACCCCGCTGGCGGGGTTTTCGATGATGCCGGCGGTGAATCGGTCGAAAGCGACGGTCATGGTTGTGCCTGACGTCGCCTTTTTATCGGTAGGTTCAAAGCCAAAAGATTTGTAAAGATGGATCGCGCCCAGATTGTCGTCCCAAACAAAACAATGGCCAGCTTTGTAACCAGAATTCTTAAGGTTCTCTGCCAACGACCTTATGGCTAATCGGGCGTAACCTTTTCTGCGGTAGGGCGGGTAAATCAGAATGTCCCACCCAAAAATTTCGTCGCCGGCGGTTCCATCGCTCTTTTCCCCGGCGTGCAGATAGCCGACCTTCAACCCCGATGAGATCTCCACAATGTTGAACAAGAACTGTCCCGGCGTTTGAAGTCCATGCGGAAGAATGATCTCGCGGTAATATTTTTCCGCGTCCGCAAAAGCCCTTTCAAAAGAGATTTGTTTACGCGGCGCAACTTCTTCCGCATACGACCGCACCGACTCAGCAAAGTACGATTCGAAATCGGCGTCCGACATGGGTTTTAGTTCGATCATAGCGGTGCCCCTTCGCCCGGATTTTCGTAGAGATCTGCGGTGTCGTCAACTCCGACGTCGGAGGCTCCGTCATCCTGAGGCGTTAGCCGAAGGACCTCGCATAACGATATATAAGCGTGAGGTCCTTCGGCTAACGCCTCAGGATGACGGGAAGGGCGAGGCGCAGCCGAACAGCCCCGATCCCAAAATTTCCAATTTCAAATATCGAATTTCTATTTTTTCGCGGCCAGCGAAAAAATGGTGGGCCTGTCGCGACTCGAACGCGAGACCTCACGCTTATCAGGCGTGTGCTCTAACCAACTGAGCTACAGGCCCTCGTTGACATCGTTAAATGCCCGAAGGAGAAAAAGTTATATTAACGGGTCCCGGGGGTGTCAACAACCTTCGGATATAATTGAATGACGAGATCCTTCGCCAGAGGCTCAGGATGACGGAGGGGGGAGGAGGTCCTTCGCTTTGCTCAGGATGACGGATGTTCTTCGGGATGACGGTGGCCGTGCGACAAGCGCCTCAAGCCACAAACCGACTCACAATTTTCTCTACGGGCTCAACAGACTCGATGCCGTCGACGCTTTTGCCGGCTTGGAAGTAATCTTTGTAGGAACTTCCTTGCAAAGAGGCCTTCTTCAGACTCCAAAGCGAACGAACGGTGTAGAAAAAGCGCATCCAGTGCTTGGTTTTGTGCTGACGCAGAAGAAAGCGCGAGATGGGGCCTGCACGCGTGCCGGTTCTTTCGACAAACGGGGTTTTGATTACCGAAACCGGCACGCCGCTGATTTTGTCGGTCAAAACGATGTCGTTGGCTTCGGCTTTGAGAATCGCAGTTTTGTAATCTTCGTGGGCGCGACACTCGCTTGAGGCGATGAAGCGCGTTCCCATCTGCACACCGTCGTAGCCAAGACTCAGCGCCGCTTGATAGTGCGCCTTGTCACCGATTCCGCCCGCACAGATCAGGGGCACGTTGAAAGATTGCAGATCCTTGAGCAATTGATCTGGAGGAAGTCTACCCGCGTGACCGCCGGCGCGATTGTTGACGCAAATCAAACCATCCACACCGTGATGCAAAGCTTTCTCGGCCCACTTTTTCTCGGTCACGTCATGGTAGACAATCCCACCATGTGGTCGCACTAGATCAATGACCCAGCGCGGGTTTCCGAGGGCGGTCACAAAAAATTTCACGTTGAATTCGAGGGCAATCTCGACCCACGCACGCATGCGCACTTCGTAAGTTTTGGAAGACTTTTCCACAATGACATTCACACCCACGGGATTCTTCGTCAGCGTGCGAATCAATTGCATGCCCTTGCGAAAATCATGACCGTGCACGTAGACCATCGACAGCGGCTGAATGATGCCAATCCCGCCCGCCGCCGAAGCCGCAGCCACAAGCTCCGGATTGCTACACGGATACATCGCGCCGCAAACAATCGGATAACGAATCCCTACTTGTTTGGTGAATCTAGTCTCCATCAGCCCCGCCGTTTGAGTGAAAGGGTGAGTTCAAATTTCGCGACGGGTTCATCGCCGAGCTTCTTCGGTGTGGTCGCCACCACACGGACAGTCACGTTGACGCGATCGGGCGAAATCGTGGCCTGCCGCACCGCATGCGCAATGACTTCGCCATCAGCACACGTAAAAAGCACGTCGTGCTCCGGTCTTTTGAAAAACTCCGCTTTGAAATCTTTGAACACCAACGAGACCTTCGCGCGCTCTTTGCGGATCAACCACATGGCAATCATACCTCCCGCACAATCAGCACCCGTGCAAAGCGCACCGAAGTACATCGATTTCAGATGATTCTGCGTGCGTTTCATCAGCGGGATCTTGATGACGCAGCGTTTTTCGTTGAGTTCTTTGACGGACGGATTGCAGAAGAAAATCATCGGCACCTTGGTGATCCCAAACCAGCGCAGATAGGCCGTTTCACGCCACATTCTCATACCCCCAATATGCCTCATGTCCCGAGAATCACGAGAAAAATCGATTTGCACTGGCCAGCCAGTCAATCTTCCACTAAGTTTCGGTGCTTGCCAGGCTATTCTATCAAGAGGCTGATTCCGATGCGATGTTTCTCTGTGCAGTTAGTCTTAGTTACGGCGTTGTTGGCGGCCCCGGCCGTCTGGGCGGATTCATTGGGGAGTGTTCAAGCCGCGTCCCAAGAAGCTTACGAAATTCGCAACCTGGAAACCGCGATTCTGGCTATCGCCCGATCTCTGAGCCGCAATAGCGATGGTTCCGACCCACAAGAGCTTGAAACGCGCGAAAATCTTTTTCAACGTATCCAACCGCTCGTAAAAAAATTTCGCCGTCCGCTGGCCATTGAAAGCGACGAACCAACTCTCGAAGATTTGGTTGCGGAATGCTTAGACGTACAATCCGCGCCGCATAACAAAACCCATTTCATGATTAAAGAAACCATCATCGACGCTCTTTATTTGCAGTACCGAAGTAGTGACAACGGCATCGTCGTCAAAGGTAAAACCCAAGAAGTTGAAACTGTCGTCAACGACCTACGCTATCTATTGAAAGAGTTGGCTTTGTTCGGCGACTCACTGAACCGCACAAGCCCCGAGGAGTTGTTTCCGGCATCAGAAAAAAAAATACAAAGAACTAAATTTGAACAAATGAAACGCAGTCTCTTGAAGTATGGCAAAGAGATGGCGCCGCCGGGCCACATCCCCGGTTCGGTCGAAGACTTCAAAACGCACTTCTTCGAAAGTGTGCGTGACCCGCAAACCGGTCGTCCCGAATACTTTTTGAAACCATCGGTCTGGGTATCCATCAACGATGCCATCGAAAGACACATTCTTGGACTCCGCGGCATGGGTCCTTGTCGTTCGGGTCCGATGTCGGAAGTTTTTCAAAGCCAGAGAGCGCGCTAGTTCTTTCCGTTTAATTGGCGCGGTAAATCAGCGACTGAAATCGCAATCGCATGAACACCATGAAATGATCCGAAGGTTGGGCGCTGCGCATTTTGAAACTGCGCGGCAGCGGATACGGATTGCCGGCACGATCGATGTACGGCGGAATAATCGTTTGAATAACGTGTTCCGCCAAACTCTCGCTCACTAAAAGACCATCCATCTGATGGCGCTCGGGCGGCTGATTCTTCGGCGGAAAGTAAATGTGCGTGACGCGATCGGACACCGGCAGCCCCTTGCCCAACTCGAAGGAATTGATCAGCCCCGCATCATCATAAAGAGGACCGAATTCGTTGTGGCCAGGTGTCGCTCCAGCTTCGCCTTGATTGAGGTCATTATTAAAGTCACCGGCGACGACAATATTGATGTCTTGGCCAAATCTTTCTCGATATTCGGCGATGATTCGCGCCGAACGAGCAATCTGCTCGTCCGCCCAAAGCCGAGATTCCGGATCATTAGGACGATCGCGCCGGCTCTTGTAATGTGTCCCGAAGAGTACCATCAAAGGCTTTTCCACGATCGGAGTGCCCTGCAAGCGAACAATAAGCGCGGGAAGATCTCGGGAAAATAATTTTTGGGGACCAGCGTTCGGCGGCAGGGTGGGATCCGTCCAAGTTTCCTCTTTGTGGGATCGCAATTCGGCTTCGACGGGCAAATCCTTTTTCACCCCAAACAAAATATTCAGACTCCGGCCGTCATTGCCCTCGATCATATGCAGATCATAACGCCCACCCAAATGCTTCTCATTCAGCTCGATGCCTTCCTGGAGGCCGGCGACTTCTTCGAGCACAAAAATATCTAGATCGTGCTTTTCAATGTGTTTGCCGACGCGCTCGACTTGGTACCACCGCTTCGGACGGATTCGGCGAAGATTGTAGCGTCCTTCGGCTCGGGACTCAGGACTGAGCCGACCGGTCTCCGAAAAATAATCCTGCACGTTGAAAGTGCCGATTCGGAGTTCTTCGATTTTCGCGGGATCGCGCTTGCCGAAAAGTTCGCGCAGCGCGTTGGCACCGCCCAAGCATTTATCAAACCGCGCCTCAGCCGGTGAGGTATGGGAGAGCGCAAACGACAATACTAGGAGTGTCGTTGCCCCCGCGTGGGCCAACATTTTCAAATTTGTTTTGTACATTCGTCATCGGGTATAGACCGACAAAAATAATCGAGCAAGCATAAATGACCAGCCGGCCAGTTAAGATTCGGTAAAGAATTCCGATACGATGACAGACTCTAAGGAGAAATAGAAATGGCGGCCAAAAAACCGACTGCTAGTCCCGTAGAAATCAACAAATACCATAGTTATTTGTCACTTTATAAAGCACGGCGCTTCCGCGTCATTGTCGCCGTTGTCGTCTTGTCGATTATCGCGACTGCTCTTTTGTTTAGCGCCTGGTATCACCACGAGTCATGGCATTTCCCGGGGCTCGTGATTGCCCTCTTATCCTCGCTTTTGGTCTTTTTGGCTCCCAGCGAAGAGTGGCACTATGCCCCTTGGCAGGCTCGGCCGCATCGCTTTGAAAAGATAATGTTTGACTAATTCTCTGTAACGCAGAGAATCAGCCTCATGACGCAAGAGCTTTCGCACCTGACAGTGATGCAAGTGGTGAGACGTAACATTCTCGAAGAGTTGTTGCAGAAAAGCACGAGCAGTGAGGTCTATCGTGACGAGTTGGTACAATTCATCACGCTCGAGCCCATGAACTTAACCCCCGAAATCTTTGCCCGCGTCCGGAAGATTCTGGGAGGCGAGCTGGCTTTGGGTAATTTCCCCACCTTCTCGATTCTGGATCACAATCCGCGACCGTACGTCGAATCTTGGGGGCCGACAGGCCTTAAAAACTATGTGCGCCAATGGTTTCGCTACGTCATCTGCAAAATTATTTTGCGGTTTTTACCCCGTCTGATCACGACCAATGTCGAACTTCGTGGATTTTCGCTTGCCGAAACCCACCGACCCAGCCAAAACATCTAAGATACCCGGATCACAGGCGCTGTTGAGTTGCTTGGAGGGGGTATTTTTAGTAATCCTTCTAACTCGATCCAAATTTGTACTAGGGGTTTGCCGTGGCAAAAAAGGCACTTATTACCGGCCTCACGGGCCAAGATGGTTCTTACCTTGCAGAGCTATTGCTGAGCAAAGGTTACGAGGTTCATGGAATCGTCCGACGTTCGAGCAGCGTCAATTTTGAACGCATCTCACACATCCAAGATCGCATTCATATCCACCATGCGGATCTTTACGATCAACTTTCGCTGATCGAAGCCATCGAAGATTCGGAACCCGACGAACTCTACAATTTGGCGGCGCAATCTTTTGTTGCCACGAGTTGGCGACAACCGGTGTTGACTGGTGAGTTCACCGCCATCGGTGTGACGAAAGTTTTGGAAGCCGTGCGCGCTGTGAATCCTAAAATCAAATTCTACCAAGCTAGTAGCTCCGAAATGTTCGGTAAAGTTATGGAAGTTCCGCAACGCGAAACGACTCCTTTTTATCCGCGCAGTCCCTACGGTGTTGCAAAAGCTTACGGGCATTTTATTACGGTCAATTACCGCGAGAGTTACGACATGTTCGCGGTCTCGGGGATTCTTTTTAATCATGAGTCACCGCGACGCGGCTTGGAGTTTGTGACGCGCAAAATTAGCGATGCGGTTGCCAAAATCAAGCTCGGGCGTTTGGACAAACTTCGCTTGGGCAACTTGGATGCGGAACGCGACTGGGGATTTGCTGGGGATTATGTTGAAGCGATGTGGATGATGCTGCAACAGACCGTTCCCGATGATTACGTGATTGGTACTGGCGAATGTCATTCGGTCAAAGAATTTTGCGAACTGGCTTTTGGTCGTGTCGATTTGCGCTGGCAGGATTACGTGGTGATCGACTCGGCGTTCGTTCGCCCGGCAGAGGTCGACCAACTCATGGGCGATCCTTCGAAAGCCACCAAGGACTTTGGGTGGAAACCAAAAACTTCGTTCAAGCAGCTCGTGCACATGATGGTTGACGCCGATCTCAAGGCGCAACAATTAATGAATAATCGGTGAGATGCGAGTTGCGATAGTTGTTCAGCGTTACGGAGCCGACATCGTCGGGGGTTCTGAGCAACTCGCGCGTGACGTCGCCGAAACCATGCAAGGCAGTTGGGACGTCACCGTTCTGACAACTTGTGCGCAAGATTACATCACCTGGAAAAATCATTATCCCGAAGGCCGAGAAGTTCTCAATGGCGTGCCCGTCATGCGCTTTCCCGTGGCGAAACCGCGAGACATGTCGTCTTTTTCCGCGTCCTCGAGTGATATCGAGAATCGCTCGTTTCGATTAACGGAAGAAGAAGAACGAAAGTATTTTGAAGAGCAAGGGCCTTTGGTCCCCAAGCTCGTCGATCACATCAAAGCTCACCGCGATGACTTCGATGTCTTCATATTTTTTACGTATCTCTATTACACCAGTGTTCTCGGCATCCCGCCCGTGGCTGACAAGGCTTACCTCGTCAGCACGGCGCACGATGAACCGACATTTTATTTTATGCGGACTTATGCGCCGTTGTTTCATTCGTTGCGCGGAATTATTTTTCTCTCGCGCGAAGAGCAGCGCCTGATGAATCAGGTCTATCAGATCCCGCCTCAGGTGCGGCAGATATTGGGAGGGTACGGCGTCCCCAAACCCGTCGTTGAGGCCACAACGGATGAGGAAAAACGTCTCGAGGATAAATTTGTTCCGATGATGGGGGCACATTTTTTTCTCTTCTTGGGTCGCGCCACGGGTGCCAAGAGAGTGGGCGATATTTTGCACGCTCATCATGAAATTGTGGACCATTACAATCTGCCGACGGCCCTCATCATGGGCGGCTCCGTTCATGCCGATATCCAGGTCCCGACGCGCCCTGACTTTCATATTTGCGGCTATCTAACTCCTGTGGAAAAAAGCTTTCTGCTGAAGCGAGCCACGGCTTTGCTCAACCCTTCAAGTTATGAAAGTCTCTCGATCGTCATATTGGAAGCTTGGGCGCACCAGACGCCGGTGATCGTCAACGGTCATTCGACCGTCATGCGCGAGCATTGTGATGCGTCGCGTGCCGGACTTTACTACTATTCTTCTGCTACACTGAGAGGTCAGATGGCGTGGGCGCGAACCCATCCCAACGAAGCGCGAGCCCTCGGTGTGCAAGGAAGTCACTACGTGGCTTCGACATTCCAGTGGGACCAAGTGAAGAAGACTCTTTTGGACGAGGTTCGATAACTTGTCAGACTTGAACCCAGAGCAACTCAATCCCCAAACTCAGCAACGCCTCAACGCTCTCTTTTCGTCATGGGACAAATATCAAGAACCGTTTCGAATTGGGGCGGACTCCACTCCGGGCGAGCGCAAACTCTCGACCCGTCGCGAACTCGCAGAGTTGGCGAAGCTTTTAGATATTTCACAGCCGGTTGCGGTGATCAGCCATCGCAAAGTGGCTGGGCCTCTGATCGTCTGGTCCAAAAAAATTCTCATGCGCTTAGCGCGCCCTCTCATAAAAATTTGCTTGGGCCAACAAATCGCTTTGAACGAAAGATTGTTTTTGGCGGTGCACAGACTTTTTGACTGCGAAGAAAGAATTCGAACTCTGGAAAAGGAAGTCGCCGAGCTCAAAGCCCGCGTTTCCTCCTAAGAATATGGCTAAACGCATCCGCACACGAATACCGAAACGAATCGATCAATTCTTGCCCGTGTATGCGGAGTACGATGCGATTGGGAACGAAGTCTCGCACATGCAGCGACTGTTGCGCGGGCAAGGCTTTCAGAGCGAGATATTTGTCGACATCGTCAACGCGCGCACGGCCGATCGTTCACAGTTTTTCCGCGCTTACGAGGCGATCGCTCATCCCGATAACATCGCGATTTTTCATTATGCGATTGGCTCGGCGCTGCCGGCTTTTCTGTTGTCGCAACCGCAATTTAATATTTCCTGTTATCACAACATCACGCCGGCCGAATATTTCCCTCGGCCCGAAGATCGCGTCGTCTTTGCCGCTTGTGATCTTGGGCGAAAACAAATGAGTCTCGTGAAATTTTTAACGGACGTTGCTTGGGCGGATTCGAAATTTAACGGCGACGAACTCGAGGACGCGGGGTTTGAAAGCCCGCCAATGGTCTTACCGCTCCTTCGCGATTACGAACGCCTGGTAAATTTGCCAGACGACCCGGCGATCCGATCAGGGTTGACGGATGGACGAGCAACAATCTTGTTTGTTGGTCGACTCATGCCGCACAAATGCCAACACGATTTGGTTTTGTTGTTGGCAGCCTACCGCGAACTCTTTGACCCGAAGGCACGACTGGTGCTCGCGAGCAATGGTTCGCCACGCTATGTCAAAGCGCTCATTGATTTGGCCAAACAACTGAATCTAAAAGTTTGCAATGGCCACGCTGAACGATTGGATTTTAATTGCGACGTCGTTCTCTTAGGCGAAGTGACCGATCAGCAACTGGCGAGCGCATACCGGCACTCTCAGCTGTTTTTTTGTCCGAGTGAACACGAAGGATTTTGCGTGCCGTTGGTGGAAGCGATGTTTTTCGGTATGCCGATCGTCGCCAACCGCGCCGGCGCCATTCCCGAGACCGCGGGGTCCGAAGCCTCACTATTGATTGACAAAAATGATCGAAGCGCCGCCATCGCGGCGATTCATGGAGTCTTGTCTGATCAAAGCCTGAGAGAGCGTCTTAAAAAAGCCAGTTTAAAGCGCGCGCAGGCCCATTTTTCGATGCCGAAACTCGAAGAGAATTTTGCTAAGATTCTCGACCGCACGTTAGATCACTTTGATTCACCAGAACGGAACAACTCCTAACGATGAAAATATTGCTGACAGGTGCATCGGGCTTCGTCGGATCTTATATGATCCGCGAACTTTTGCGCGCCAAGCATGACCTGGCCATTACTTCGCCGGTTCCGTTTACTTTCGCAGAAGGTAGCGTGTCTCTGAAGGCTTCCGTCTGTGATTTGTGTGATCTTGCGGCCACACAAAAAATGGTCCAAGAAACCAAGGCCGATGCCGTCATTCACATGGCAGGGTTTAGTCACGTCAAGAAGGGCGCTGATCAACGCCTTGAGTTGATCAACGCCAATGTATTGGCAACCAATAATCTGACGTCCGCTCTCTGGCAGACGAAAAAAAACGTCAACATGCTTTTCATCAGCTCAACGATGGTTTATCCGGCCGCTTCCGGACAAGATCGCGCCGTCAATGAGTCCACGCCTTTGGGCCCCATTTCCCCGTACGGGTGGAGCAAGTTGAGCGCCGAGGCGATTGTACAGTCCTACGAAAGCGAACACTTTCACGGATTCATCGCCCGCCCTGGCAACCACACGGGCCCGGGACAATCACGAGATTTTGTCTGCGCTGCGCTGGCGAATCGAATTGCGACGACACCAGAAAAGGGAACGATCCCCGTCGGCAACTTGGACTCGCGTCGCGCCTTTACCGATGTGCGCGACATCGTCCGTGCGTACCGCCTCATCATTGAGAAGGCCCCCCAAGAACGCGTCTTCGTTCTGGGAGCGGATCACAGCACGAGCATTGGCGAAATATTTGAAATGCTGTGTCGCCATTCTGGAAAAAATTTGAAGACCTATCAAGACCCCACTCTGGTGCGCGAAGCCGACAAAGCTTGTGTCGTCGCGGATTCTACGCGGGCAAAGAATGTTCTGGGATGGAACATCGAATTTTCTCTCGATCAAACGCTGCGAGAGATTTACGAATACGAGAAGGGTTAACGTTATCCGTCATCCTGAGGCGGCAGCCGAAGGACCTCCCTTAACCATATGTAAGCGTAAGGTCCTTCGGCTACCGCCTCAGGATGACGGGTTTTTCCGCCCCAGAATGGACAACGGCACCTAGTTGTCCATACTCTGTAGAGCCACGAGAAACACGGCCGCGCTCGCCCGATAATTCCGGCTTCCTTGCGGTTCGCCTTGGCGGTTGTACCATTCGAAGAACGCGCCGTTCTTGGACACGCGGCGGGCAATTTGGACCAACTTCTCGCGACCCAGATCGGGGTTTTGTTTGAAAATTAAGGCCGCGGCTCGCGCCCCGAACCAATCCCAATCGCCACCGTTCTGATATTCGAAGGCTTCATCCATAATTGGGTTTTGAAATGTTTCCGCGGGATAAGGTGGCAGCAAAACACCACCGACAGAAGAAATTCCATATTTTTTTTGCCGCTCCAAAATCGTCGTCACAACTCGCTTCGTTTGCGCGGGCGTTGCTGCACCTGCTTCGATAACGGCAAGGTTGCCGCCCAACGCAAAGATTTCATCTTCATCAAACTTGTGGGGCAACGGGTCGATATGTTCGTGAATCCGAAAATAACCGCCCGATTCGTTCCACAGACTGGCTATGAACTTGCGGATTCCGCTTTCCATTTTCGCCACGCCGCCGCGTTTCCGGATGAATGGATCTTGGTTCAGCTCTCGGGGCGCGAGGTGCGTCATCGCCTCTAGCGAGCGAAGGAGTAGCCCCTGAATAAATATACCGCAGACCCGGCCACCCGCACCGCTCATGGATGTCGACATCTCGATGCTTTGGCCTTCAAGACCCACATCTCCCCAATCCGCCGTGTGACCATTCGTCAAACAAGATTTTTCGGGATTAAAGCGCGCCACAAGTAAATTCATAAAAACGCGGGCTAAAAGTTTTCTTCGCGTCGTGCCTGCAGAATCCAAACGCTCATCTAAAATCTCGTTACTAATCGCGCCCGCCTTCTGCGCGGCCGCAACACTGAGCACCAACCACAACTCCTGATCGGATTGCACGTCATTGACGCCGAAAGAGTGTTCTTCTGCATACGGAGTCACCCAGTCATCGACGCGAGCACCAACGGGATGTGTCAATAAAAAGAGATCCGACCAATGCGGCGCGAACAGATTGCGCGTCACCTTATTCGGTAGCAAGGCTCCCTGAATCGTCGCCGAGTCTCTCACCCAAACGACTGGATAAATCCCGCCTGCATCCCAAACGTGATAGGTCGTGTTGTTGCGCACCGAAATTTTCTCACTCGCAAGTAAAGTGCGGATCGCAATATCGCGCGCCGTCTCCACGGCCCAATGATCTTTTTCCGGAAACGCATGAAGAGATTTCGTTACCTCGGCGGCGGCCTGCGCAAAGGGTTTTGCGAACTCCGGAGGCAAGGCCTCGGCCGGATCCACGGCGAGGATGGAGCGTTTGATGTAGCGATCCTCTTTCGAGACTTCGTGCTGCCAACCCACAGATTCTTGAACCAGCTCGATGACCATTTCAAACAAGCCGGGTTTCGTCGGGCACTGAACATTGACGGTCAACTCCACCGTTGTCGCTGATTCGACGCCTCCAACGGGAGCCAACGAATGCGGCAAGAGAAATCGCGGTGGATCGTTGGATATTTCACCTGCCGCATTGGTAAGTCGGTAAGCGACATTCGTATTGATGGAGATCTGACTCGGCGTGGTGCCGGACGACAAAACATAAGGGCTCGAATTTTCGACCACAATGCGATTGGAGAAACTCTCGCCCGCCAAACAATAAATAACTTTGGGTACAGCAGCGGGGTATTTCCAATTGAGGCGCACAAGCTCATGGTCGCGCTGCAGATCAAACAAATCCTTGTGGTCGAACGGGACATTGTCTCGACCCATGCTCAGACGATTCCTTTGAATCTTCGCCGTGACCATAATAAGAGTAAAGGCGACGAGTGCGATCAACCCCAATATCGCGGCGGTAAAGATGCGGGTCTTTCGTGGAACTAAATTTCTAATGAGCGAACCCTTCTGCGAGACAGGCGGACCCTGTTTTTCATGCAATAATCTAGTCAATATGCTAAGTTATAACAATGGAATACGAGATGCCTAAACAGTTCCGAGCCTCTTTGATTAAGGTTTTGCGACGCTTTTCCTTTGGGTTGAGCGACCATTCCGATTCGACGTGGAATGAATTCTACGATCGCTTCGAGAGCCGATTTCGGGGCAGTGCCGATCTTTTGAAGTCTCGCTTTGAGAGTCGCTACCGTGAACGTCTCGTTTCCCTTCTCCAACAATCCGCCTCCGGAAACACGCCGCGCCTTCTTGATTTGGGATGCGGGCGAGGGGAGTTCTTGGATTTTGCGAAAGCCTTAGGATTTGAAACGGGCGGTGTGGATTCGTCGTCGGCAGCCGTTAAGACCGCACAGTTTGAACACGAGATTGTCGTGGGCGATCTTCTCGCTTATTTGCGCAAACAACCAAGTGAGAGTGCAACGGCAATCACCTGTTTTCACGTCATCGAACATATTCCGCCACGCATTTGTCGCAATCTTTTTATCGACGCCATTCGCGTTTTGAAGCCAGGCGGCGTTTTCCTGGTGGAAACACCGTCTCTCAATTCGGCGATCGTGGCTTCGCGCCAATTCTTTCTGGATCCAACTCATAAATTTCCGGTGCATCCAGAATATTTGGCTTTTCTGGCAGCCGATTGTGGTTTTGCGCCGGCTGAGCTTTTGGAGTTTGAAGAATTTCAAGGAGCCGAACGCGCTTCGTTGTCAGCAAATGCTGCGGCGAAATCCAAAGCTGAGTTTCAGAAATTAGAACGCTGGCTCTACGGTCCGATGGACTTGGCTCTGTGGGCGGTTAAACCTTAGCCGTTGCGGCTGCAGGTTGCATGCGCACTTGCGGGTCTAAAAGCGAGACACCGATAAAGCGGTAATCACTACGCGGCAAAACTTCGAACGTTAAAATCCGATCGGCCCACTGATAACATTCTTCCACGTGCGTTGTTGACGTGTGAGCCGCCGCCGAAACCGTGTAATTTCCGGGGCCCATATTCATCTTGCAGTCAAAAACAAAACGCATGCGTGTTCCCGCCGCGATCGTGCCAGTGTCATAATGCATCTCGGCGGTATTCGTTCCGAACACGTCATAGCCCACGCGGTCGCGAATCAAAATGCCGACCGTGGGGTTGGTCATCGCTTCGGAAAATTCCACATCAACACAAACTTGGCAATGATCGCCAGCCGTCACCGCCTGAACTTTGGAATTTTTGCGATCTAAGAGCTCGACCTTGGTGATCTGAGCTTTGTTATTCCCCGATCGCATTTGTGGACGACCAAAGGCATCCGCCGGGCCTTTTTCGATCACGTACTCGTGGCCCGTACCTTCGTGTTTAGCGAGAAGAGCGTTGTAGCCTTCCAACACATCTTGGACATCACCACGCATTACAATTTGGCCGTGATTCAGCAAAGCTACTTGATCACACAAAATTTTCACCGCCACCAAATCATGCGAGACAAAAAGAATGGTCACGCCGCGGCGTTTGAGTTCTTGGATTTGGCGCAAACATTTTTGTTGAAAATAAGCATCGCCCACGCTGAGTGCTTCATCGATGATAAAAACGTCTGGTCGCACACTCACCGATAGCGCAAAGGCAAGACGCACATACATCCCTGAACTATAGGTACGCACGGGTTTATCGAAAAATTCCCCCAACTCACAAAAAGCTTCGATATCAGGAAGGCGCTCGGCGATTTCGTCCTGCGAAAGACCCAGAAGTTTCCCGTTAACGATGACGTTGTCACGACCGCTGAGTTCGGGATGAAACCCCGTGCCCAACTCCAGCATCGCCGCGACGCGGCCTTTGATTTCGACTTTCCCAGAGCTCGCGGTGGTTGTGCCCGTGAGAATCTTCAACAACGTGCTCTTGCCGGCGCCATTCATGCCGATAATGCCGAACACACTGCCCGTGGGAACTTCCAAAGAAATATTTTGCAGAGCTTTAAATTCTTTGTGGAGTTTCTTGCGACCAAACCAGAGCCATTCGCGCAAACGATCGGCTCGTCGCGGATAAACGCGGTAGGTCTTGGAAATGTTGTCGATCTTAATCACGTCTGACCACTAAATTTCATCGGGAATATCGTTTTTAAAATGACACAAGAAACTCGCCCCCAAACACACCGCGCCGGCAGCCAACCCTATACAAGCCAACCAAAGATTGGTGCTGGGCCACACATGACGAACAATAGCGTCGTGATAGGCTTCAATGAAATAATAAAAAGGATTGAGATACAAAATGATACGCAACAAATCGGGTACCGAATCCACAAGGTACACCACCGGAGTCAGCCAAAACCAAATTTGAAACACGACAGAGACCATTTGCTCCATGTCACGGAAAAAAACATTCAGAACGGACGTAATCATAATCAGACCCAGGGCCATTCCGACTTGAAGCCCAAAAATTAAAGGTACCGCGAGCCAGGACGAAGCCACCCCGAATCCAGTGGCCACCGAGAGCAACAGACACAGGGTAATGGAGATAAAAAACGTGATGCTGGAAGAGCCCGCAACAATCGCCGGCAACACTTCCGTCGGAAATGCCACTTTTTTAATCAGGCCCGCATTGTCCAGGTAGACGCGGGTTCCGCGCTGTACCATTTCGATAAAAGCATTCCATGGCAAAAGCCCGGCGCACAAATAAATCGTGTAGGCGAAGGCATTGTCTTTACTGATGGCCGCGACGCGGGCCGGCATGACTTTGGAGAAAACCGCGGTAAAAATCGCGATCATCATGACCGGGTGGATGATGTTCCAGTAGCCGCCAAAGACCGAGCCGAGGTAGCGGAGACGAAAATCACGCGCGATCAGATCCAGGGTCACTTGGCGGTTACGCCAGTTCACCCGAGCGATATGTAGAGCCGAGCGCGGTAAAAACACGGTTTCTCTCCTAGCAAGGACAAGTGAGCGAGTTTAGACCCAGGAGGACCCAATGGTCGACAGGATTCTCGCGTAAGCGCCCCGAACTCTGGGATTTCGCGTTGCTCAAGCGGGCTGAGTTCGATATAGCTTTCACCTTGGCCAAGAAACGCCAATGATCTTAGGCACCCGTAGCTCAGCTGGATAGAGCACCAGACTACGAATCTGGGGGTCGGAAGTTCGAATCTTTCCGGGTGCGTTACCTTTCCGAAGGAAAGGTCCTCTACTCACTACTCACTACTTACTGTCCTATACTCCCAACTCTGACACCCAATATTGACCCTCACGTATCCCGCAACGACCGAGGCGCTTTCTCCTTCGCCAAGCCTACGGAGAACAAATCGCCTCTGAACCCCAATTCGGATGAAAACTTTCGCCGTCTCGTCGAAACTGTAGTAAATATCCGGACATCTAATTCGAAGAATCTGAACCAACAGGACTCCACTATGAATAAATTCCTACTTTCAAATCTGGTATTGGCCTTGACTGCGCTGTCCTCCTCCATTGTTGGCTACGCTGACGTAAATTGCGCTGACCTTAGTCACATCAAAATCATTGCCACCAAAATCTCAACCTATACTTTCCACCACAAACAAGTCGGCTGTGATAAGCAGGTTCAGTTTCAAATTGTCGACGGCGAGTCGATGGAATTATTCACGCAAGAGATAAAAGCCGATTGGACCGAATCGAAAGTTGACGATGAATACGAACTTACGACCAATAAGAATCGAACCATGTGGTCCACAGACCAACAAACGTTACTCCACGAATATGTAATCGAGTCGCTTGATAAAAAGACTGGCGACAAAAGGTTTTCGTCAGCCTCAATAGCTTATTCGCTTGAGGACAGCAAAGTTTTGGAATCTGGCTTTGAACTTGAACGAGTCGAAACCAAAGAAACTGGCAAAGTTGAGGTCAAATCCAAGCAATATAACAATCTGTTGGACCGCTTAAGCCAATAGGTTAGTTCCATTCTAAGCCTATCAAGGCGTCCAGACCCAAGAACACTATTTCCAATACCTATTGATTCGACTATCTTTTCACGCTGAAAGTTTAACGCAGGCTGTTCGAAATTCGTCGATCAGGGTGCGCCACTTTTCAACCCACCAAAAATAAAGTAATTTTCCCGGACGGGAGCAAATCAGACTCGAACCGGAATCCTAATGTACAACAACAACGCCCACTTTTATAATTTCTTTCATAAATCGGACGGCAACCAGTCGAGTAAAGCAACCTTTATTAAAAAGGTGCTCTTTGAAAAATCCGCGCAAGAACTACTTGATATAGGAACAGGTCCTGGTGATTTCGCTTTAGAGTTGGCGAAGTCCGGCGTCTTCATTACATGTATCGAGCCATCTGCCGGCGGAAGGAGAACCATATGCAGAACATCCACGCCTTTACCAACGCCTTAGATCACAACCAATTTGATTTGGCGGCTTCCTTTTTGGATTCCAATTGCTGTTATGAGATAAATGCGACGACCATCATTGGGCGCGATAAGATTATGGATTCTTATCGATCCAATGCGGAGTGGGCCTTCGCGACTTTTGATGAACTTCAGTTTGAAAGTCGCGTCGATGCGGAAGGGGATAACTTTCTTGTCACTTATACGGACATCTCAAAGCATCAGGGCATCAATCATATTTATCGATGCCAGCAACTTCTTCAAGTCGATGCAGCGGGGTTGATTTGTAAAATCGTGCACCGAGAAATACCAGGTGAGAAAGAACGACTTCAGGATTTTGAAAAACGAGTAGGAATCGTTCGTAAATGAAATTAGTCGAAATCATCGGTGATTTTTCTATTCTACGATTGGCGCCAACCGCCGAAATCCCTGCGTGGGCCTGTAAGGGCCAATTCTGCTCAGTCGTAAAAACCGTGGAAGAATTGTCGATCGTCTGTGAAACGAGGGTCGTTGCGTCAGGTTTTGAAAAAAGAGAAGACGACTGGAAATGCCTTAAGGTTGCGGGCCCGTTGGATTTTGGATTGACGGGAATCCTTGCCTCTATTTCTACTCCACTTGCACAAGCTGGAATTAGCATTTTTGCAATTTCGACTTTTGATACAGATTACATTCTTGTGAAAGACAACAAATTCGAAGCCGCCAAAGACGTTCTCAAAAGTACCGGGTTCGAAATCAATTGAAATGCTTATGGACCCATCAAACACTCAACTCAGCAACGATCAAATTTCGGAATTTTCGGAAAACGGTTTCATCCGCATCGATAACGCTTTTGACAAGCAATCGGCAGCCGACGCGCGCAAAATTTTGTGGCGTGACTTAGGCCTATCTCCCGATGATCCTAAAACCTGGCGTCAACCGGTCATTCGCTTGGGAGTGTATACCGACGCACCCTTTCTCGCTGCGGGGAATTCGCCACGTTTGGTCGCCGCTTACAATTCGTTGGTCGGAGAAGGTCGCTGGCTTCCGCCGCAAGCGATGGGAACCTTTCCCATCCGGTTCCCGAGTTCCGTGGATCCGGGAGATATTGGTTGGCACGTGGACATGAGTCTCGATTACCACAAGCCCGATTTTATGGAGTGGCGCATCAATTTCAAAAGTGAAGGCCGACTTCTGCTCATGCTTTTTCTTTTTTCCGACGTCGGCGAAAACGATGCGCCCACAAAATTGCGCCTCGGCTCCCACAAACAAGTTGCCCAGATACTCCTCCCGCACGGAGACCAAGGGCTGACATTGCGCGAGTTGGCGAAGGACGGCTTTGCTGAGTCAGCGGACTGTCCCGAGGCCTTGGCAACGGGTCCTGCGGGAACGGTTTATCTGTGTCATCCCTTTATTGTGCATTCAGCGCAGGTGCACAAAGGGACAGAACCAAAATTCATGGCGCAGCCCCCACTGTTACCCAAGCATCCTTGATTGTTGCGACGCCTATTGAGATGACCAGCCCCGTGAGCCCTGCTAAAATAGGGCAAATTTCCGATGGAACCTCGCTGTGACACCGAAACCGTCCATAAGAATGTTAACTCCAGACGACGCTCCGGCCTTCGCGGAACATAACTAGGGAATGCTTATGTTGAGGCGACGATTGCTTTTTTGAAAAAGGACAGGCCGGCCCTCGTCGCCGCAAGAGCCAAGTTTCCGGAAAAACCGAACGACAATGAGGCCATCAACGTTCGGGTCGTCGAAAGATTCTTGAAATGCTTCGATAGTCCTTACACAGACTCTTACGGTGGAACAGGTTCTTGCGCGAAATAGTGTACTTCCCCGCCAGCGGGGTTTTTTGAAGTTATGCGTCTGATATTGCAGATAATTTTCAACTCCAGCGCTGGAGTTGACCATCCGCGAATTAACTCCGACGTCGGAGTACTTCAATTGCAAAAAATCTTATGACTCGGACAATAGCCATTGTGGGCAGTGCTCGAGAGGAGTCCAACACACTAGCTACTCTCAGGGAACTGTCACCTTTTGTAGACTACCAGCTCTTCGAACTTCACAAATGTAATATCGACCACTACAGTTACGACTCCGCAAACACGGAATCACGGGACGATTTTCTTACAATTGTTGAAGCGATTCTCCAAGCCGATGACATTATTTTCGCAACGCCGGTTTACTGGTATGCGATGAGTGGCCGCATGAAGGTATTCTTTGATCGGTTGACTGAACTCATCACTACACGTAAGCAATTGGGACGTGCACTTAAGGGCAAGCGCTGTCATCTGATTGCCTGCGGTACCGATGCAGAACTCCCGTTTGGATTTGCCGAGCCTTTTCGTCGGACGTCGGAATATTTTGGGATGGAATTTAGCCACACCTTCTACAAGCAAATTGAGCGATAAATATGACTATGCAGCCCAACTGTCCGCAGTGCAATTCGGAAAATACCTACCAAGATCGCGAGCTGTGGACGTGTCCCGACTGTGCGCATGAATGGAATCCCATTTCCGCAACGATGACTTCGGCCCAAGATGCTTCCGACACCGCGGTGCGCGATGCCCACGGCAATGTATTGCAAGACGGCGACTCAGTCACCGTCATCAAAGATCTCAAAGTCAAAGGCGCTTCCTCTAGTGTGAAAGTGGGAACGAAGGTGAAGAGCATTCGTCTCGTCGAAGCCAGCGATGGTCACAACATTTCTTGTAAGATCGAAGGATTTGGCGCGATGGCGTTAAAATCTGAATTCGTGAAAAAATCGTAGGTGCGCGTGGCAACTTCCTACATCGCCCTTCTGCGCGGCATTAATGTCGGCGGGCACAAAAAAGTCCCGATGGCGGAGCTGAAACGATTCGCGGAAGATTTGGGATTTCAGAATCCCCAAACTTACATTCAAAGCGGCAACCTTGTTTTCAAACACAAAGCCGATCAAGGGAAAATCGAGATCACTTTGGAAAAAGCGATCGCCCAACACTTTGGTTTCGCCGTCGATATCATCGTTCGCTCCGCCACAGAGTGGGACAAGATCTGCGCGAAATTTCCTTTCGCGACAGCCGCCAAGACCCGCGCCCATCTGGTGATGCTGGGTCTTGCGAAAAACAAGATCGCTGCGGGTGCCGAAGCCAAAATTCTTCCGTACGCAAAAAATGGCGAAAAAATAAAAATCATCGGCAACGCGCTCTGGATTGATTTCGCCCAAAGCGTCGGCAAATCCAAAATCACCCCGCAAAATCTCGACCGCGCGCTGGGATCACCTGTCACCATGCGCAACTGGCGCACCGTTCTCCAACTTCAGGAAATGTGTAAAAATCCTGCGGAGCCCTAACTTAAGCAAATCATAAATTTTCTATTTTGCGCCTTCTGGTTCCGGATCCGGACCAGGATTGAAAAAGGCGACCAACTCTTTGCTGTTGGCGACCATCCTCGGAGCATATTTTTTTTCGACCATGGCCAACTCCACGGGATCCATTTTGTGTTTGGAAACCACAAGAATGTTCGCCGGTCGGTCCACTCGTTCCAGCTCGGCAATTAGAGACCGATTTTTCCAAAGGCCCCCCAAGATTTTGCAAGCCTGATCGTCAATCACCGGAACCGCTGCGCCGGTGATAGGAATATCTATTCGGCTACTGATTTGAAAAATAATTCGCAGCCAGCCCGAATCTTCGATACTGGCACACTCGGGCTGGTGATCACCGCCGACAACCCACGGGAAAAAATGCAAAACCTCCGCGCGAGGACGAGTCGGCTTCAACTGCTCAGCAAAGTCTCGCACGTAAGGCTCCATATATTTTGGATCGAGAAAATTCGCCGGCCGTTGGGCGGTAATCAGAACATCCAACGCGGGATAGAACTCAAAATAAGACGTGACCAACATCGCGCCCACAAGTCCCACGCGAACGATGGGTCGGCGCCAAGCCACGTGAGCACCGGCCGCCGCAAAAGCAAATAAGCAAAAAGGCCACGTCAAGCGACCCAAAGCACGAAACATCGACACCTCAGGATCAATCACCAAGAGCCAGCGCAACGGCGAAATCCAAGCGATCCAAGAATCCATGCCTCCCCAAGGCTGAAATCCCCAACTACAAAACAAAGTGAAGAGCACGCCGATTGCCACGGCGAGGCCGGCGATTTTTCTTTCTCGAGGTTCACCCGATAGCCCGACATAATTGCGCTTCCGCAAGGCAGAAAAGTACCAGAGCAGCGCGGCCAAAATGGCGAGCGTTCCAACAAAAGCCCGACCCTCCCAAGCGAGATTGAGAAAATGCCGGTGAAGCTTGAGAAAGCGCGCGACAACCAACGAGTCGGGATCAATCAAGACCGCCACCGGTTTGCTCACGAAGAGACTTAGCCCTCCTGAACGGCCGGTATATATTTTCGGCGGCGGGAATGCGGAAAACATCCACCACGTTGCGAGGGTCACACCCGTACAAGAAACAAGGATCGCCCCGAGCGCGGCCAGAGTTTTCAGCGGCGGCTTAACAATCAGAGTCCAAGCCGCCATCGTGAGGCCAGTGAACATCAAGATAATGCACGAATGATAGGGATGTGTTCCCGCCGCAATCGCGCACCACGGCACCAACGCAATTCCCGCAAAAACGCGAAAACGCTTCACCAAGCAAAGATAAAGAAGAACTAGCGCGCCGGCCTCCAAATACATCAAGGAGAGGGCCAAATGACCCTGAGTTCTACCAATATGAACGGGCCAAAACGCGGCCAAAAATCCCGCCGCCGTCGAACAAAGAAGAGAGTTCTTGGGATAAGCCAGAAGAGTACTAAGAATCGCAATGAGTGCCGCCAACAACATAAATCCAAGTGTCACATACATCGTCACCCACGCCCCAGGATCTGGGCCAATCAAGGCTTTCGGCAAGAGCCGCACGAACCACGCGAACCCGGGGAAGGCGTCCAAAAAAACCATGGACGTGCCGACCGGATACATCACTTGTCGCGTCCAACCCGGACCATTCGGTTCCGGCGGATGCGTCACAAAACTTTGGAAAGAAGAGTAGTGACCCACGGCATCGCCGACTTCGGCATAGAAGCGGTCCATCATAAACGACGACGGCGAATAGATGATCAAAGCGAGTAAAACCGCGAGGGTCGAAAAAAGGGCTGACAGAAGAATATTTTTTAGAAGTTTGGGTTGTTCCATAGGAGCCGAGAAGTATAGCTGTCCTAAGCGGAATCGGAAACGTATATTCCCTTCGTGACAACGCCTGAAAAAAATTCCAAGACGGCTCCGGCCTCTCTTTCAATCCTATGGATTGTCGCGGGCGCCTTCTTGTCCTTGCTTCCGCTTTTTCCTTTGTGGGGCCTAAACTATTCCTTCAAATATCCTGAATGGCAGACAAGCCTTTGGTTCGTCGGATATACGGGCGAATATTTTCGCCAACATTGGACGTTTCCGGCCGTTTTCAATACGCAAGAAATGGTCGGCATGCCACACCCGATGTTCTATGGCTTTCTTCTGCATCCGGTATTGGGAATTGGTAGCGTTTTCGTTGGACCTTTAGCAGCCGTGCGTATCGGCGTATTTATGTTGCACCTCTGCGAATTCGGTCTCGTGACTGCCGCTTTGTACCGATATACGCGTCATCTCTGGTTTTGTATCGGCACGACACTTCTTTTGCTTTGGGCCATTTATCCTCAAACCAATCTCTACCACCGCGGAGCGGTCTGCGAATTTTTCGCCACGGGGTTTCTGACCTGCGCCTTAGCCAATTTCTATCTCTTGCTTGCAGCGAAAACGGCGCGACACGCGACCCTCTATTCTATCCTCATTGTTTTCTTTATGGTTCTTTGTAGCGGGGCACACGCCATTACCTGCTTGTACGGATGTCTGTTTTTTCTCCTGATCACCACCTCGCAATGGCGAAGAGTGTTGGAAGTGGCCAAACAATTTCCCAAACAACTGATGATCAGCGGGGGCGTCGGTTTTATTTGGGCTCTCATCGTCCTGTCGCCTTGGCTGCAAGTCGTCTCAAAATTTAAGAGCGATCTTTATGTGAGCGCTTATTCTGGCGGTGGAGTTGCCGATTACCCCTTCGACAATAATTTCCTTCAACGACTGCACGGGCTTCCCTTGGACCAACGGTTCGCGACCGAACCGCCTGGCTCCTTTGGGACGCCGTACCTGGATACCCAAATCAATCTGGCTCTTCTTTTATTTTTTGTTGGCATTTTGCTTTTTACATTTGTGAGAGATCGCGAAAAGGGCATACGGTTCGTTCGGAGTTTGGCGTTTCTTGTCCCCCTTGTTACCGGCGTTGCGTTCTTCTATTTGTCGGTCTACGTGCATGCTTTCAGAAGTCTGCCTCGCGCCTTCTCGATGGTGCAGTTTGTTTACCGCCTGGTGACCTACATTGATCTCTCCATCTTCGCGGCTCTACTAAGTCTTTGGATACTCGAAGGAGTGCCACTGAAAAAAACGCGCGACCGTTACTGGGCCAGCGCAATGTTAGCGATCTCTTTGGCTTTTGCATTCACCGCCGTTGTTCAAAAGATGCAGCGTTCGTGGATGGTGCGCACTCCCTTCGCAGACGCCGGCTATGTCGTGGACCGAGCGGGGAGGGGAAACCTTCTGAACAATGGAGGCCCGCCCGACTTTACCGGCAACGAAGATTATTCAACCATTGGGCTTTTTCCCGAGGTGGAAAAAGAAAACGCCGAGCCCTTTCAGCGCGTGCGCTTTCCCGTGTCGACCGGCAAGCCTTTCGGCCTCACCGAACCCGTGCGGATTTCTCTGAACAAACCCACACTCCTCGTTACGAACGTGAAATTATTCCCCTGGAATAAAATAGCCATCGATGGCGAAATCGTCTCGCGAGAGGACCTTGTTCGCGCGCATGGTGTTGAATCCGCCGTGGTCCACGCGGGCACTCATGAACTTTCCTATGTTTTTTCTCCGCCGCCGGCGTGGATGCGAAAATGGATGTGGTCGCACCGCTTATTTTTTGCAGCGACGCTGGGCCTGTTCCTGTATTTGTTTTGGCTGCTCCGCAAAGAATGGCAGGCACGTCGTTTCCCCTAGTCTAAAACCCCGCAATCCGCTTAATATGCGAGCGTTGCACTAACTTTGCGAGATCCTCCGTGAAACATAAAAAGTCCGCGCTCCTACTTCTCAGTTTGATTTTTTTGGGCTTGGCCACAGCATCCTACTTTCGCTCTCCCCGCACCATTCCGTCCGGTTATTCTTACGATGCTCCCTCGAACATGCTCAATGCCGCGTGCCTGGCAACGACCGGCTGCGACGAGTACGGGCGGTACCTGCCGTGGGCCATGCGTGCGTTCGATGATTGGCGGCCGCCGCTTTTGATCTATATTTTTGCCGCCGTCGATAAATTTCACGTGGCAGATTTATTTCTGGGGCGGGTGATCACGATGATCCTCGGATTTATCGGTTGCCTCATAATCATGCTGGGAATTTATTCTTCGCCGCGCCTCAAAGAAAAAGATCCCCTTCTATTGGCAAGTTTCCTGTCATTTTTACTGCTCTCTTCTTGGATTATGGTCCCGCACCGTCTCCCTCTAGAATTTGGAATCGTCGTCATCACCGTCGCGCCGATGATGTTTCTTTGTTGGCGTCTGATCGAAAAGCCGAACTCTTTGGGATTGGGTCTTGGGACGGGAATCTCTATTGGGCTGATGATGTATGCCTATTTTGGAACGAAGCCCTTATTTTTTAGCCAAGTGGGCCTCGTCGTCGGGTTTTCCATCCTGAAAGCACTTCAAAGACAATCGGGGCAGAGTATTTCCCTTTTAAAAAAAATAAGAAGGCTCAGAATCCTCGACTTCCAAGGAGTGGGCCTCGCGCTCGGGGTGGCGCTGTTGATGGCGTTGCCGACTTTGCTCGATATGTTCGGGCCGCAGATCACCATGGCTCGTTTGCACACTACCAATCCTGAGGGCGTCAAATTAGCGACCGTCCTGGAAAATTTTTGGCGCCATATCGACCTCAAGATGTTCTTTTTTTCGGGCGACTCCAATCTTCGCCACCACACCCAGTACAAGGGTGAGCTGAATCAAGTATTTCTTCCTCTCTATCTCGTCGGTTTGGTTTGCGCTTTGCGGGAAACATTCCTCAAACGGGACCTCTTTTGGGGCTACATTCTGGTATTTTTCTTGGTCAGTATTATTCCGGCAAGCATCACCAACGAGGGTATTCCCCATAGTTTACGAACCTTGACCTGTGTGCCGCCGCTAATGGTGATTTGTTATCTGGGATTGGACCGCATCGCGCAGTTTTTGAGGCGCCGGGCTTCCATTCTGGTACCCGTGGCACTCCTTGCCTTTATCGTTTGGGGAGCCCGAGAGGCCCGCGAAAACGTTCGCGTTTACCAGCACGATTTGCCGCAAATTGACCAGAATCATTGGACCTTACACTATCCTTACACTCCGCCGGAACCGAAACCCGCGTATACCGATCACGGCGCCGGAACGATCAATGAACGCTATTTTCGTGTGGTCGAAATGGGCGACTACGGTTACTGTGAACTTCGGAAACCATGAGCTGAAGGCCTGAACCGTGACAACGGGTAAAAAGAAAAAAGTCATCGCCATCTTTATCGCCTACAAAGCGGAAAAGTCGCTGGAAGAGTTTTATCGGGAATTCCCGAAAGACGCGGTAGACCAATGTCTGCTGGTGGACGATTTCTCACCGGACCAGACTTTTGAACTCGCCAAAACTTTGGGCATACCGAGCTGGAAAAACGAGAAAAATCTTGGCTACGGCGGCAACCTCAAATGCGCCATTCAAAAAGCATTAGACGACGGTGCGGACATCATTGTGGATATCCATCCGGACGGTGAATACGACTCTTCGGTTATTCCCGCTGCCATAAAAGTCGCCGAGAGCGGCGCAGGCCTGGTGCTCGGCAATCGTTTTCATGAGGGCGGCCATCCGGTCCAAAGCGGGATGTATGCTTGGAAAGTTCTTCCTATTTTGTTTTTGAATTGGGTCGCAAAGATTGTTTTGCGATTGCCCATCAACGACTATCACCAAGGATTTCGAATCTACACGCGCGAGATGCTGAAAGATCTGAACTTTCAAAATTATTCTGACAACTATCTCTTTAGCTTCGAGCTACTGGCCCAGGCGGTTTTTAACAACGTTCGGGTCGCCCAAATTCCCATTCGTACGCGCTACACCGGTGACAAGCGCGGTGCAAGCTTGCGCCATAGCATCGTTTATACTTTGGGCGTTTTCAAAGTTTTGATGTTGTTCTTGTTGGCGAAAGTGGGCATTCCTTCCGCCCCCTTCGCACGACCCACACCCGTCATTAGCCATTCGAAATGTTGATCGCATGCAAGTTCATAAAACGGATCTTCCTGGGCTCCTGCTGATCGAGCCGAAAGTTTTCGGCGATGAGCGCGGGCATTTTTTTGAAATCTATAGCCAGCGCACCTGGGGTGAAGCTGGGTTAGAGCCGAAGTTCATTCAAGATAGCCTTTCGTTCTCGCAAAAAAATGTTTTGCGCGGTCTGCATTTTCAGTCTCCGAGGTGGCAAGCCAAACTGGTTTACGTCACTCGCGGCAAGATTTGCGACGTGGTCTTGGATATCCGGCTTGGTTCACCGACTTTTGGTCGTTGGCAGAGCTTTGAGTTGTCTGACGCCAATAAGAGACAGCTCTATATCCCTGAGGGCCTCGCACATGGGTTTTGTACGCTGAGTCCAGAGGCCCAAATTCAATATAAATTTAACGAATTCTATTATCCTGAAGACGAGTACCGCATTGCCTGGAATGATCCGGCTTTGGCGATTTCGTGGCCAACCACCGACCCCATTTTGTCGGCAAAAGACCTCACTGGTGGCCCTTTGGCGGAATTTCCTCAAGATAAGCTCCTGAGGTTTGACCAAAATGCTTCAATTCGATAAAGCTGAAGACTGACTAATGTAATTGGTCCCGTGAAGAATGGAAGCGTGCCTTTGAATCCCTATCACGACGTTAAATCTTGTCGAACCTGCGGTGGGCAAAAGCTCACCAAATATTTGGATTTGGGCCTCAGCCCGCTGGCAAACAGTTTGGTCAAAGATAAGGCGGCTCCGGAGAGTTCTTTTCCGTTGGTCGTTTTGTACTGCGAAGATTGTTCCCTTTCACAGCTCAGTATCGTCGTAGATCCGGCGGTCATGTTTCGCGATTATTGTTACCGTTCGTCGATCTCCCAAACCTTTATCAAACACTGTGATGAATTGGCGGCGGCCGCCAAGCAAGCCTGTCCGGCTGCGAAAAACCAACTAGTAGTCGATATCGCCAGCAACGATGGCACGCTGTTGCAGGCGTTTAAGAAAAAAGGGCATTCAGTCCTCGGTGTGGACCCCGCGCGGAATTTAGCGCAAATTGCCGAGGCCGCTGGAGTGCCGACCGTTGCGGAGTTTTGGAGTTCTTCTTTAGCGCAAAGCCTCGCAGAAAAACACGGACGCGCGAGCATCATCACCGCCACCAATGTTTTTGCTCACGTCGATCGTGTCGATGATTTTGCCTTAGGGATTTCAAAGTTCTTGTCCAAAGACGGCATCTTCGTCGTGGAATTTCCTTATCTTGTCGACTTCATCGAACACACGGAGTTCGACACTGTCTATCACGAACATCTTTCGTATTTTCTTTTGAAGCCTCTCGTCAGTCTTTTTTCTCGCTTTGGTTTGGAAATCTTTGGCGTTCAGGAAGTGCCGATCCACGGCGGCAGTCTGCGAGTGTTCATTAAGCACGCGGACAATGCTGCCATAGCGGTGCAACCGAATGTGAAGGCGACTCTGAGCAAAGAAGAAAGTGGAGGCTATCACACGATTAAGCCTTACCGTCTTTTCGCTGATCGGGCTCAGGTGATTCGAAAAGATCTGATTGCTCTGTGCAAACAAATCAAGGCCGAAGGCCAAACGATTATTGGGTACGGCGCGTCGGCCAAGGGAAACACGCTGCTTAACTTCTGTCAGATCGGCACTCAATACATCGACATGATCATCGATGACACTCCCGAAAAACGGGACCATCTCACACCCGGCCAGAGAATACCGATCCGTAGCCGCGAAGCGCTAGACAAAGCTCGATGCGATTATATTTTGATCCTGCCGTGGAATTTCAAAGACGAAATCATGCGCAAGACCGCAAATGTCGGCGCTAAGTACATTGTGGCGATTCCGCGGGTGACGGTTCTCTAGCTTGGCCTCGCGTTGCGTGACCCGTAGTTAACCGAAGGATCTCACTTAACCATTTGTAAGCGTGAGGTCCTTCGGCTACCGCCTCAGGATGACGGGCAAACTGCATTCGTTTAAGGACAGCACTGGCGTCTGACTCTAGACATCCCAGGATCCGATCAAACGATGTCCTATCGCGACGACGGGGAAGCCAACTCTCCAACAACCTGTCGCACTTCGTCTTGCCAGGTTGGCTGCGAAACATCAAACGTCTGCAGAAATTTATCGGAATTCAGCGAAGAATTCTTCGGCCTATCGAGCTTGGATCCGTATTCTTCCGTCGAAAGCTTCTTCACCGTCTGCACTTTAAGCGGCCAGTGGAGATCACGAGCGCAACGAAAAATTTCTTCCGCAAAACCATGCCAAGAAGTTTTGCCACCACACGTCAAATGATAAACCCCGTATTCGCGACGATCTTCGAGCATGATTTTCGCCGTCGCCTCGGCAAGAAACCGCGCCGACGTTGGCGCACCCCATTGGTCAGCCACCACGGCCAAAGATTCTTTTTCGCTGCCCAGCTTCAGCATGGTTTTGAGAAAATTGTGTCCGTGACTGCTAAACAACCACGTCGTGCGAATCACAAAAAAACGTTCGCACCGAGAAGTCACTCCCTGTTCGCCTCGTTGTTTTGAACGCCCATAAACATTGATCGGAGCGGTTCGATCCGATTCGACATAAGGACGGTCAAGGTTACCATCGAAAACGTAATCCGTAGAAAAATGAATGAGCGTGGCGCCGATCGCATGGGTCACTTCGGCCATCACGGTCGGCGCAATCGCATTGATCGCGAAGGCGAGATTCTCTTCATCTTCAGCGCGTTCGACGGCCGTATAAGCCGCGGCATTGATGACCCACCGCGGTTTGACTTCCTCAATGATCGCTTTGATCTGTTCGGGGTCGGTTAAGTCTAAGCGTAGGTCTCGGCCTGAGGGGGAATCAACACTCGTGAACCGCACATCTGGTCGGTCGTGAAATATTTTTCTTAAGGCCTCGCCCAGTTGACCGCCCGCTCCCGTAATCAAGGTTGAAGCGAGCATGACCGGTCCTTAGCGAGGTTGCGGGTCCGCTTGAGTGCAAGCCAGAAGATATTTCCCATACTCGCCATTGCCCGATTCTTTCGCCAGCAGCGAAAATTTCTGATCATCGATGTAGCCAAATCGCCAGGCTACTTCTTCGGGACAGCAGACTTTTAGGCCCTGACGCGTTTCGACCGCGCGAATGTATTCGGAAGCCTGCAATAAAGATTCATTGGTGCCGGTATCCAGCCAAGCAAACCCGCGTCCAAAAATTTCGACGTTGAGTTCCTTTTTTTCCAAGTAAATACGAATCACATCAATAATTTCTAATTCGCCTCGAGCCGAGGGTTTCAAAGTTTTTGCGAAAGAGGCCGCGCGGTTGTCAAAAAAGTAGAGACCAGTGACGGCATATTTGGACTTCGGAGCCTTGGGCTTTTCTTCGATAGAAATTGCTTTACCGCTCTTATCAAATTCAACCACACCATAGCGTTCGGGATCGCGAACGATATAAGCAAAGACGGTCGCCCCGGGACTTTCTTTTGCGCGATTGAGGGCGCTGACGAGATCGTGGCCGTGAAAAATATTGTCGCCGAGAATTAAGCACACCGAATCGTTGCCGACAAAATCTTCGGCAATGGTCAACGCTTGCGCGAGGCCTCCTGGTTGCGGCTGCGTTTCGTACGAAATCTTGATCCCCCAACGATCGCCGTCGCCCAAGAGGCGCTTAAACGCGGGCAAATCGGTCGGCGTACTAATCACTAGAATATCGCGAATGCCGGCCATCATCAGGACGGAAAGCGGATAGTAGATCATCGGCTTGTCGTGAATCGGAAGAAGCTGCTTACTAACGGCGACCGTCAATGGAAAGAGACGGGTTCCGGATCCGCCGGCTAAAATAATACCTTTGGTGCATTTGGACATCGCTTTGCTCCTAACTTTTGTTAACACGTCATCAGCCTAAAAACGACGGGATTTTCGTAGGAACGGCGCTGGTCGGGGTTTTCCTTGCCAAAACGTAAATGTTTGTGGCAATTATGTCGGCAGATACAGAATCAAACCTTGAAGGAGCTCTCCGCATGCTAAGAAGTCTTTTCGTCGCGCTCTCAGCGCCCCTGTTGTTGTCCGCTTTCACGCCTGCCTTTGGCGCTAAATTCAAAGTTGTATCGGAGATGACGTCTAAAGACGCGCAAGGCCTTTTCGAGGTCGTTGACGAAATCGTTGAGAATCCGAACACCTTTGGTGATGTGAGCATGGTCTCCGCTTATTCCTTCACCAAGAAGAAAAGCGAAGAAGATTTGAATACCGTGAAACAATTGAACCACATTCACGCTGGGCTCAACTCCGATGACATCGGTGCTGCAGCATTAGATGAAGATCCCGTGGAAGATCTTGCCGATCATTTGCTGGCCGCTGATTCAGCTCCCGAAAACGAAAAGGCCTATGCTGCAGCCAAGGCGCAATTGGTCAAAGCTTTGAAGGCCGTTAAGACTGACAAAAATTTGAAGATTTTCGGAACACAACACTCCGACGAAGACGGCACCTGGCAAGTCCTGGACATTTTTGATGCGGAAAACCAAGAAGTCTTGTTCATCAAAATTGGTTACTCAGGAACCTAAGGATATCGCGGAAAGGCGAGCATTTCTTTACATCCAGCTGGAATTATGAAATGTTCGTCACCCTCAAGGATGCCGTATTTTAGGGGGTCTCATGAAGATCATTTTGTTCGTTGCCTCCGCCTTTTTTACCTCGTTGTCTTTCGCTGCCGACGTGAAGGAATTCGATGGTAAGGACCTTACGGAAATCCTCGTCGATGATCCCGCCGGGAAAGTCGTGATTTCTGGAATCGATGGCGACAAGGCCAAGGTCGTCGTTACCAAAGTTAAATTTACGGACAAGTGTAAGGTCGTCACGGAAAAAGTGGGACCAAAACTGACGCTCAAGATTGAAAAGACCGGAATATTTTTTGGCGAAGACTGCATGGTCAATTTCGATGTGGCCGTTCCCAAGTCGATCGACGTGGAAGTTGTGATCGGATCTGGAAAACTAATTGCCGAAGGAACTCAAGGCTCTTTGAAATTTAAGATGGGAAGCGGCAGCGTTGTCGCCAACGGAACTTTCAAAAACGTCGAGGGCAAATCGGGGAGTGGCTCAGTCAAAATTAAAGGTCTCACGGGCGGTGGCGACATCAAGACGGGAAGCGGTGCGATCGATTTGACGTTTGCAACCCCACCCAAAGGCGAAATTGAATTGGCCACAGGAAGCGGTGACACCACCTTGCTTTTTCCCAAAGGCTCCAAAGTCAAAACGACCTTCAAATCCGGTAGCGGCAAAGCGACCAACACTCTGGGCGACAACCCCAACGGAGATTTTCATGTGAACTTGAAAGTCGGTTCCGGAAATCTTAAGATTTCGCCTTACTAATCCGGAGAAACGCATTCGTTCTCTCTTCAAAGACGTTTTGATTCCCCAATCCATTGTTGATTGGATCATTCTCGGGCTGCTTGTCTTCCGCGGTCTGGGATATTGGATCTTTGATTACGCGCTTTTTCCCGACGCTTTATTTTCCGTTCATGGCATCTTTCGATTTTGGGGTGACATCGGTTATTTTCCGTTGATTGAATCAATGAGTCACGGAAATTTCGGAGAACCCAACCTTTTCGAGTCTTACGGCTTGAACACCCTCTCGTTTCCGTTCGCTTCCGTGGCCCCCTATGCCGCGTTTATTGGGATCCTGGGATCAATGGGATTCCTTGTTGGGGATGTATTCTGCGTTGTGGCCACGTATTTCTTGCTGGTCACATTGTTCCGAACTCTTTCGATGAACCAACCTTGTTCAAAATTTTTGGCGTTGGCAATTGTCTCCAACTTGTTGCCTTATCTTTATGTCATGACCTTTGGCCTTGTGCAGGTCCCGCCAGTTGCTAGTGTGGCACCCTACCTTTCTATTTTGTTCCTGTCGGGATCCGTCGCCGCTTTGCTGTATTCGATGGCCAAACCTACGCACTCGCAAAGGATATTGGCCGCCGGTGTGGTCTGTTTTTCTGCAGCGATTTTTTTTCTAGCTTCCGGTTGGGTTAAAGCCTCCACGATCTGGGGCATGCGAATACCGCGTCCTCTCGTGACGAATCTATACATCTACTCCTCAATGTTCTTGATTGCTTGGCTTTGGAAAACCGAGAAACTGACATTGCGCCTTTGGATCGTTCTTGGTTTTACCTTGGGTCTAGCCCTTCAAGGCAATTTGCATTCCGCGCTGGTTTTGCTGGTCATGTCAGGCCTGTTAATTGTCGATCTCGTTTTTTCTCAAAGGGCGACGATTTGGAGAGTTCTTCAGTTTTCGGCGGCGATGACTCTAACGTTTGGCGTCACCATTATTCCTTTTTTGTGGCAAAGGATTCGGGAAAACCCCGACGCCGCGGTGCGTTTAGGTATGATCGCGTTGCCCCGATGGCCGCCGCTCGGCCTTTATGAGCCGCGATTTGTTTTGGATGTCATCGCCCTCGGCGTCATTGTTGGTTTAGCAGCACTCACCGTCAAAATTTCAAACCAATCGACCTCGCAGAAAAATTCGCTTTTTCGGTCCTTTCGATTCTTTGCCGCGGGAGGAGTTGCTTGTTTTGTGGCGTTACCGGCCTCGGTGCTATTGCTGGGGAAAACTTCGTCCCCGGAACAGTTTCGTGACCGCTTTCAGGACTTTTACTCCCTCGCATTTGTTGTTCTCTTGTTGGATCTAGGTTCCGTTTATTTTTTAAAAAACAACGATGCGACGCTGCATCACAAAAGATGGGGCCGAAAACTCTTTCTGGCCGGGATCATGTGTTGCGCTGCGTCGATTGCCATTTCCTCGCTCCGGCCCGCACAAAGAACGAGTCACATCCGTCAAGGTGTCGATGAGTTCGGAGCTTTGGGAGACACGTACAAGAAAGATTTTATCGCGCTCGCGCGATTTCTACAGGAGCAGCGCCAGACAGGCGTTCCCATCTCCGTTTTAGCCACTTTTGACGTCCAAGCCTATGCGTGGTGGCAGACCTTTGAACACGGATTTTCCTTCTTGGCCGACCCGTTTATGTCGACTCAGCCCGATTCAGTGATTGAAGAACGAATCTTTGGCCTGGCAAAGCTCCTAAATTTCGACGCTAAGCAATTCCAAGAGCTTCTTTATCAACGGTTTCTTTTGACATTTTGGTTGGGACATCTGAAGTATCAACCGGGGCATTTATTAGCCCAAAAACGAATTGCTCCGCTAACCCCCGAGGATTCCCAGGCTCTTGGGGACCTGACGACCTTCGACGTATTCGACTTCATTGCCCCCAGCGCGGAAAAGAAAAGGTTGGTCGAACAGTTCGAAAAATTTGATACTTCTAAACTGAAAAACTGGCGGCTGGACGCCGTTCTTCTGAACAATAAAGGTTTTCAGCAGCAGCTGTCGGTAACGTCACCTGAATTTGCCAAAGTCTTCGAGAATCAATCCTTTCGTCTTTGGGTCAAGAAGGGATAGAGTCTGATGAGGCAAAAAACAACCGAGGGGCGCGGTCCCGTTCATGTCTAAAACTCTTCTGATAACAGGTGCTTCTGGATTTATTGGCCGGAATCTCGCCCGTCTTGCCCAGGCCCAAGGGTATGAAGTATTCGGCACCGATCTACACCCCGCCGACCAAACGACTGATAAATATTTCAATTCTTACGTAGCCCTGTCTTTACCCGATCCTAAATTTGCGGATTTTTTACGGCGTGCGAACCCCGATTTTCTCATTCATTGTGCCGGCATGTCTTCGGTGCCTTTGTCGGTGGAAAACCCCGAGGCTGATTTTCAGGCGAACGTCAGCACAACTTTTTTTGTTCTCAACACTTTGCGCATGCAAGCGCCACGATGTCGTTTCGTTTTTCTGTCTAGCGCTGCGGTCTATGGCAATCCGAAATCTCTGCCCATCACGGAATCCGCCACGCTGCAGCCGATTTCTCCCTATGGGTTCCACAAGTCCCTAGCCGAACAAATTACGTTTGAGCACGCCGCTCTTCACGGCATGTCCACGGCGAGCGCCAGAATTTTTTCTGCCTATGGCCCCGGGCTCAACCGCCAGGTGCTTTGGGATATCTGTCAAAAAGCTTGGACCTCCAAACAAATCACTTTGGCAGGAACGGGCGAAGAGAGTCGCGACTTTATTCATGTCGACGATATCGCCGAAGGTTTATTGACCCTCGCCGACATCCGTCATTCTGAGCCCACAGCGCAGCGTGGGGCGAAAGATGTTCTTCGCGGCGACGTTTACAACTTGGCCACAGGTGTTGAAACAACCGTGGCCTCGCTCGCCAACAAGATTGTCAAAAATCTAGCTAAGCCTGTTAAAATAGAGTTCTCCGGGAAAGCGGCGCCTGGTATGCCTCGAAACTGGAGAGCGGACATCACGAAAATTGGAGATTTGGGATTTAAACCACGAGTCGCCTTCGACGAAGGTCTCAAAACCTTCACGACGTGGTTTGTTGACCAAGTCAGCAGCAAATAAAAATGACTAAGAAAAGAATTGGCATCGTCCTTCAAGGCTCCCGACAGTGGTCGGGCGGCATCGAATATACGCGCAATTTGCTTTCGGCGTTGCGATTGCAAGACGGCGACGCGGTAGAGCTTCATCTATTCACCAGAGGGGAAGTTGGACCGGATCTTTTGAAGGATCTCTCGCAAAAAGCGGATTTTGTTCATGCTTGCCCTTCGAAATGGAAGTTCTTCACTTCGGTTCGAAAACTAAAAATCGATTTTCTTTTTCCCTACTATCGCACCAAGCGTTTTATGCCAAAACTGGCCGGAGCCGCCTGGATTCCGGATTTCCAGCATGTACATTTGCCGGAATTTTTCTCGGAGTCGGACTTACGCAGCCGGCAGAAAACTTTCGACCTTCTCGCGAATCTAGGCAACACCGTCATTCTCAGTAGCCGGAGTGCCGAAACGGATTTTCACCAACAATACCCCGCAAATAAAAATCAAACTCGCGTCATGCATTTTCATACGTTGGCAAATCCGCAACAACTAGCCGGCAATCCTTCACAGGTACAGGCAACCTATCATCTGCCCGATCGGTACTTTATCGTCTGCAATCAATTTTGGGCGCACAAGAATCATCTATTGGTCCTGCGCTCTTTGAAACAATTGGCAGATCGCAACATCAGGCCCATCGTCGCCATGACCGGTCACCCGTATGACTCCCGACGCCAGGGATTCATCGATGAATTTCTTGCCGAAATTGCCCAACTGGGCTTGCATGAACAAGTACGTTTGTTGGGACTCATCCCGCGCACTGACCAAATGCATCTCATTCGACGATCCATCGCCGTCATTCAGCCCTCGGCATTCGAAGGTTGGAGTACCGTGGTCGAAGATTCGCGGTGCCTAGGGAAACGCCTCATTCTCTCGGATATCGCTGTGCACAAAGAGCAGAATCCGCCGTACGTCGAATACTTTCAAAATGGTTCTGTCGAAGATCTCGCGACCAAAATGGAGCGCGGTTGGGCTGAATATCCTGTGGGTCCGGACGTAACTGCAGAACGAAAGGCCGCAATACAAAACCAAGAAGATATGCGAAAATTTGGGGCACGATTTCTCGAAATTGCTAGCGAGGTCTAAGATGGGATCTTCTTTGCAAACCCCTGTCGTATTCTTGATCTTCAATCGCCCTGCGGAAACTCAACGAGCGCTTCAAGAAATTGCCAAAGCCCGCCCCACCAAACTGTTTGTTGTCGCCGATGGCCCCCGCCCCGAGAGACCGGAAGAGGCTCGGTTGTGCGCGGAGGCGCGCGCTGTTATTGAGCGCGTCGATTGGGACTGCAAAGTTTTCAAAAATTATTCGGATACAAATCTAGGATGCGCCGATCGCGTCTCGTCTGGAATCAGCTGGGTATTCGAACAAGTCGAAACCGCAATTATCCTCGAAGACGACTGCCTTCCTCTTCCCGATTTTTTTTCTTTCTGCGACGACTTGCTCATTCGTTACAAGGATGACAACCGCATCATGACCATTGCGGGGAACAATTTTCAGTTCGGCCACAAGCGGACCGACGACAGCTACTATTTTTCTTATTACGCGCACTGCTGGGGTTGGGCGACCTGGCGTCGCGCCTGGCAGCTCTACGATCATGAAATGAAGTTGTGGCCGCAGATCCAGAATTCCCGTTGGCTGGAAGACATTTTGTGCAACCCGGCTGCGGTAGATTACTGGGAAAAAACTCTTCAGGATGTTTTTGAGAAGAAAATCAGCTCGTGGAATATTCGTTGGCTCTTTAGCAGCTGGGTCCAAAATGGTCTGACGATTCTACCGAACGAAAATCTCGTCACCAACGTCGGCTTTGGTAGCGTCGCTACGAACACCAAAGTATCTTCGCCATTAGCCAACATGGCCGTACATCCGCTATCGCGACCCTTCAAACATCCAGCGTTTGTCGTCCGAGATACGGACCTCGACCGGAGAACCCAGACCCTTTATAGTCGCGGGCGGCTGGAGAAAGTTCGCAAGACGCTGTCGCGGATGTTTTCATCAAATCGTAATTTATCGGGCACGTCCTCGCAAGGAATCCACTCCGCACCCAAATTGTAGGGTGCGTCGCGAACCGGTGAGGGCTTGGCTTGCGGGTTCACCAGTGTGCCTCTAAAAAAATGTGTCGTGCAAGCGAACGTTTGTTCGTCCCAGACAAAAGGGTAGCGCGCGACAAATTCCGTTTTTGTATCGACAACGATATCGTATCCCGTTTCCTCTTTGGTCTCGCGGACCGCTGCCGCCTCTGGGGTTTCTCCCTTTTCAATTTTGCCACCTGGAGGAAACAAGCGAATGATCTGTGATTTGGGATCTTGAAGGCGCACCATTAGGACGCGGTTTTTTTCAATGCAAACAACGGAGGCCCTCAGAGTAGGAATCGAATCGGAGGGCATGTGCTTATTGCGGAGCGCGGTTGGTCGTTACATCTTTGTCGGTCACGGTACTTGTGAAAGCAACGAGACGAAACCAGCCGAAGTTTTTGAAATCCAACTTCACGAACGTGCCGCGAAAATTACTTTGATCAACGGTCGTAAGCCCGACGTGATTGCTGCCCGCGCCTTTCCACAGATATAAGATCGAGATTTTGCTTTTCCCCGCCGTTGTCGTTAAAGAAAGCGGCTGATCGGGAATGGGAACTGGCAATGAAAGGGTGTAAGCCCCAGTCAGCGCCGCATCGTTCGATGACGAAACCAAGACGGGCGCCCCTTGCACTGCAACGACTGTCGAACCACTCATACCCAGATCGCCAAGCAGAGTAGAGGTGAGGTCGCTGCCTTTTTTCATCGAAACGGTGGCGTCCAAAACCAAACTTCCGGCCGGAAAATTCACGGAACTTTCAGGAATTGCCGTACCGTCCCCAGCAACGATCGTTTGTGAGCCGCCGTCTTTTTTCACATCGCCCGACACCACGCCATCTTTTTCAGTCGTTGCGACGCTGCTATGCGGTCGGCCACTGGAAATCTCTTCGATGGAGCTGCCACATGAACTCAGCAAAATTGTCGCGAAAATCAGGCCCAATATTTTTTTCATAGAACCACCTTAAAACAAGCAACCCATGCGCAACAAAGTAATGTACGGAAGATTTTTCTTACCGAAATTTTCCGCGGCATCTTCTACTTTCTTCTTTTCGACTTGGTATTCGGCCGAAGCCTTCAGAGACTCTTCCAAACTCGCACTCACGTCCTGGAAAGCAACTTGTAAATTCGCGCTCGAACTCAAAGCAACCTGATAGCCAAAATCAAAGCCCAACAAAAACCCAGAATCCCAAATCGCCATCCATCCCACTTGCGGCGTGAAATACGAGGTCGTCACTTCCAGGCGCAGAGTCGTGGGAATGGTTAGGTCGACGCCTTTGAGAGTCGTGGAGACGTCTTTTTGAGCCAAAGCCGTCAGGCCCTGTTGACCGTAGGCTCCGCCCACGAAAAAACTTCCATGCCATGGAAACCAGCGACCGATAATCTCCCAGTTGCGCATCTCCACATCCACGCTGTTGACCGTGCGTCGATACCGACCGCCAGCCACACTGACGCTGGCGAGATTTTCATACATGACGTCGATGCCGAAATTAAAAATATGGGGAACCGTCAGTGCCGCCGAAGGCCCCAAGCGTATGGGCCCGAACAAGCCAAAATCTTCTTCGCGCTCAGCATCTTGAGGTTTCTGATCGGGTTGATTGGCTTTGTTCACGGGTTCTGATTTGCTATCTGAATCGTCAATTTCCTCGCCCTGCGCCCAAGCGACGCGCGGCGCTGAAAAAAGTGCCGTCACAACCAACAACATGAGCCCAATTCTTCGCATAGCTACCACCAAATTTTCACGTGAGGTTAGGGCATATTGTCCGTCGGAACGAACATTAGATCAAGAGCCGAAATGAACGCCAAAGACGCCCACAATAATGAGAATGAGCGAGACAATTTTAATCGGAGTGAGTGGTTCTTGGAAAAAAAGAAATCCAATACCCGCAATCAGTGCCGTGCCAACTCCCGCCCATACCGCGTAGGCGATGCTGACATCCATGGTTTTCAAAGCCATCGTCAAACTTGTAAACGCGAGGGCGTAGAGAACAAACATACCGGAGGCAGCGGTCTTATTTTCAAAACCATTGGCCAGTTTCATACAGGTCGTGCCGCTGACTTCCAAAATGATCGCCGCTGCCAGATACAACCAACCCATCGCGCAAATCCTTTAAACGGAGAATTTTCTCACCCATTGCGCGGTGTCGGAGCCGACCTTGGCAACAGCTTTTTGCAGATTCGCATCTTTCAAAGTCCCGTCCTCGTTGAAGGCCAAGTGCCCCCGGGGTATGGCCACCTGTTCGGGGATCACCACGGCTTTCATGTGGCCCAAGACCGCCCGCAAATGAACGAGTCCCCGAATCGCCCCGAAATCGCCGGGTGAGGTTCCGGGAAAG
>JADMIO012720268.1_pt1 | contig 40313 bp, 34 predicted proteins | sample 8958161 | NCBI WGS metagenome assembly JADMIO01 (sample SAMN16585339, study PRJNA669376) | soil metagenome | isolation source: Crop rotation soil | place: USA: Cullars Rotation, Alabama | collected 2011
CGGTTTGCTCTACTATGTAGAAGGTGGTGCTGTCGGGGGTGACGTTGAAGCCGGGGCGGGTGCTGTCTATGAGCTGACCGGCGGCGTTGTACCAGTGTATGTTGGTGATGCCGTTGGTGAGGGTGCCGATGAATACTGAGGTGCCTTGTGCTATGGTGGTGTCGGGGCCAGCATCAGCTTTTAACGGGAAGCTGTCTAGTTCGTAAAGTGAGACATCGTCTACTAAATAAGCTGCGCCATTATAACCTCCACTAGGATTAAATTGAGCATAATTTGTTTGACTATTATACTTAAAGTTGCCGAGCGTTAAGTATCTTTCCCCGCCTTGTGAAACAAATATTCCGCTGACTTTTACCCAGTCTAAAGTATCAGTAATAATCGGATTCCCATAATTGAGTATTTGCGGATTTGCTGGGATAATTTGCTTTGGAGGAACTGCACCTGTATCGGCATAAATTGGTGTGGTAGTAAATAATATAGCTTGATTATTACAACCTAATTTAAAACAATTTCCTAAGTTCACATAACACTCGGCATAATAGCATTTTCCATGCATTAAACTGTCTTGAAGTTGCACCTGAAAATAATTGCGAGAATCATTTCCATTGTAATAAAACATGCCAACATAACCAACACCTGTTCTTGCGTATTGAAAACCATATCCACACGCTAACCCACATTTTGGAATACCATACACGGCGTTACCAGCACAAGCATTCCAATAACCTCCAAGTTTATAATCAGGCTTATACCAATATTCAGGTGTATAAGTTTTGATAGAGCTTAGGTCATTATTTAAAGGACAAGTGGTATAAAGCTCAAAACTTGAATTGGGCACAAGGTTTACTTGAGCATATGAAGTTTGAAAAAGGAATAAAATTGAAAGAAGCACACTTGACATGCAAGCGTGCTTTGTTTGCTTCCACTCGAGTATGGTTGCTGTAAAATAATCGGGATGGTATTCGCTGAAATTCACTGGAGCAAGATAGGGTGAATGGTGGTTTTAGTTCGAGTGTTTTGCAGGGAAGAACCTGCAAAGGCGGGAACAGCCCTTTCACGGCGGGGTACCGCGATTGGGGTTTGTGGTACTGTGGTGGCAGCGGTGGAGCGGTATTGTGCGGTGCGAGTATTAGTGGTGAAGAACGCCAACCTCGGCGGGAAAACTGTAGCCGTTACTATTTCGTTAGTGTAAAACAGATATAGGGTAAAAGAAAAAGGCAAAGAAGAAAAACCAACCAAATGCGTCCGGCAAGAATATTATAGTCTCGGAATAGATGTTCCCATGATTTGTTTGTTAAACGCCCTAAAGAAAATTCAAACACAACAGTTAACACCACCCAAACAAAGCCAATTAGAAAAGCTTGTTTGGTATTTTGAATGTCCAACGGTTGAGATACAAACCACACATATATTGAGCAAAGAATTATCAGTGTTATGGTTGAAAATTGATGTGCCCGAAATTCACTAAAATGTTTTACGAACACCAACTCTCTTAGCGCTGCATTGGCAAATGCAATCACTATCATGGGGAGCCAAAGCAAAAAATGTTTAATGCTCATGCTTCGGGAGTTGCCAGGTTAGAAAGAGAATGATGATTGTCGCAACCGCCGTAGTCGGCTGCATCCAGGAAACGTAACCAATAATGGCTACTTGCACCGTAAGCCAAAGAAGGGTGATGATGCCACATGTGAAAGCGGCTTTGTGTGCCATGCGATGTCGCCTAAATAGGGCAAATGCTGCGATGAGCGCTGAACCGCCAACACAGATGAATAGAATGAGGCCCGGAATAAAATAGTTATGAAAAGGACTTCCTTTTAACCACTCCACAGGAACGTTGTCTGCACCCGCCATTCCATAATATCCGCCGCCGAAAGCATTCAGGGCGAGCAGAGCAAGCAGAAAACCTAACGAGTAGCGGATAACTTTCTCAGAGCGTTGTTGGTTGTCTATAGGCATACTTTCCATCGATAGAAGGTTTAAATGTGCTGCGGAATGCTTGAAGGAGCGTGGGGTAACTTACGCATTAGAACGGTACCGGACGAAGAAAAAAGTCCATTTTTACTTTGGATGGGGGAATTTCAAACATGACGGGGGCTACATCTGTTGCAGTCACTTTTGTAGCAGTAGAGATGACGTTTACTCCTTCTCCTGTTTGTTCGCACTGTAATGTTAGATACGGGTACTTTGCCATGAGAACTTCAAACGACCCATAGCGCACTCCTTTATTTATCGCAGGACACAAATGTCTTGATGTGTCGAACCAGTAGGTAGTTGTTTGTGTTTCCGGATCGCTTAGAATATGCCCCTGAACTTTATTAGTTGTGCGTAATCCCAGGCAGTGTTTTCCCAATATAGTTTTCCATCCAATTTCCTGGGACGAGATGTTTGAATAATAGTAACTGTTTGAAAGGTCGGTAACAAAGATGGTATCAGGGGCCAACCCTGTATCATACTCTTTTAGTGAATCCGGCCTAATGATCTGTCTTGAAACTATTATACCGCCGCGGTGATAAAGCCGGGTGATAAGCGAATCCATTATATACACTGTTTCTAAGTTTCCAAACACTTTATAAAAGGCGCTGTCGTCTTTTGGTGAATTAGCTTGTGATACTGTAGAATACTCGATTACGCCGTTGAAATAGGGGCTTTTTTGTTTCTTTCTCTTTGCAGAGCAAGATATGAGCGTAATACAAATGAAAAGGCAAAAATGAAGTGCTTTCATAACCTGGCAGCGACTAAGTTAATAAACTATTGTTTCTTGTGAGGTTTCCACAGCTGCCACGGGGCCAGCAATTTCGGCAGTGCTTTTCTTTTCTCTTAAGTAACTTTTTATAAAAGCAGTGGATTGGCTGCTGCTGCAAGTAGCTTTATGATTGCGGGAACTCTGTGTCACTTTCTTTTTCTTTGAAAAAAAGAAAGTAACCAAAGAAAATTCAAGCCGGGAAAAACAGCCCTTTCCCGGCAGGATTCCCTGATTGAGCTTTTGTGGTACTGTGGTGGCAGCTGTGGATCGCTATTGTGCGAAGCGAGTATTAGTTTGATGCTGACGTCTAAGGTACTGGGCGGTTGGGAGTTGAAAGCTGCTGTGGACTTGATACAAAGAAAAAACAAAAAAACCCTTCGACTAGGACAAAGGCAAACCCGAACGGCTCCGCCCTTCTTGCCGGCCAACGCACAAATTTGTTGGTTTGGCGACCGGCGATGTCCGCTAAGACTTAAAAATACAAATGCTCCTCAATTCTTTCTCCTTCCGGAACACTTAACTAGCGTGGTTTTTTAATAGGCGCGTGAATAAGTGTTTCCTTCCTTTAAGAAAATGGCATTATCACCTTTATCGATCCTGAATTTTGTTTCTAAGGTATTCCATTTTTCGAAGCCTCCTAAAAAGCATACGAAATGGAGATGGGGACCGGTTGTCCAACCAACATTTCCACTGTAAGCAATTACATCGCCCTTTTTAACGGTGTCGCCGATGTTTAAATTTGTGCCATTGTATTTTATATGAACGTAGTTTGCGAAGGTTCCGTCGGAATGCATGATCATTATATAGTTGTTGTACTTTTTGCATTCTTCGTGCTGGCAAGATTCGATGTTGTTTTTTACAACCTTTACTACTATCCCATCTCTTGCAGCTACAACTTCACTTCCTTCCGGCATGGTAAAGTCAATCGAATTTTCATTTTGATGAGAAAACTTTCCATTATAGCCCTGGAATAATGTATAGCTTTTTCCTTTTGGAAAAGGCAAGTCGTAAAGGAATGCTTTGTCGTAGTTGGTGATAGTGACATCGCCAATAGCATATTGATACTTATAACTGAACTTGTAACCCCTTCCGATGTCGGAGACTGTGAGTTCGCCGATCTTGAATTTTTCGCTTTTAGCGGGAACGACAAACACTTTTTTTGTGTTTTCGGAGAAAAGGAGGTTTTTCAACTCGAGGTCGAGTGAAACAGAAACCGGGTACAGTTCATCGTTGGTGGCATAAATAACATATCCCTGATCTTTCTTTTCGTTGAATAGTTTTATTGACTGGGCTTTGAGGGCTGATGTTGTGCTTAGGGATAGTAGAATGAAAAATAAAACTTGTTTCATTATGTGTCTCTTGAAATCTTATCGTTGTAGAGGTCTTCATGCAGAGTTCTCTTATCTATTTACCATCTCAAACTTATAGTACTCATGTTTCTTCAAAATTTGGGTCTCGTAATCTTGCTGTGTCTATTTGAGTTTGATTATGTGTACTTTGTTTTCCAGAGCAACTCGCTACAAATAAGGGAATACTTAATAAACAATATCTGATTGACATTAGTTTTATAATTTAGTTTCAACATGGCAACGCGGCATTTCTGCCATTACGCCCCTTCCAATGCGCTCCTTAAAACGTTTTCACTGTTCATTGTAGTAGCACAAATACAATTTTAGAAATTCGGGGCTAAAGCTATCAATTTTTTGGCCTTTGCAGCTGTTCGCACTTGCAAATTGGCTCGCAAAACAACTGGTTAATGCTAGCGGTTCTTCATGCAAGGCTTTTGTGTGTTAGCTATAAGACCCTGCGGTGCAGCCACGGCGGATTCGCTGCCTGGTGGCAATTTAGATTGCTTTGTTGTAAAAGCTCCATTCAGAGCTATGGTAACGTGGGGGAATCTGTTCTATAAACACGGAGTTTCTTCGGAACATTGAAGTTTGTTGCTGTTGTGCGTTAGTTGTGAGATGCGCCGGGTTCCCTGGCTTAAGCTTCAGGCTTTTGAAGAGAACCGGGCGGGGCAAAAATGCAAGCATCACTTGTTGTTGGTCAGGCGGCCAACATCGGTGGAGATTTGTGTTGTTGGGTTGGTGCGGGACTTCGGTTCCCTTGCAGGTGAACTTCGGCGGGACCATAGCAATTGAAAAAAGCTGTATTTTAACCGCTAAAAACTATTGTTATGAAATGTATCTATTCTTTCGCCTTTACGGCTTTGTTAAGTGCTGCCTATGTTGCAAATGCTCAGAATGTAGGCGTTGGCACTACCACTCCTTTGTCGCCACTGCATGTAGCTGCCGCCCAGGCGCAGGTTGCCCGCTTTCACAACTTAACTCCACTTGCAACCAGCACCAACACAGCGTTTTACCTTCAAACAGGCGATTGGATTACGGGAGGCATCAAAACAATAGGAACAAGCCCCCAAGCGGCCCGCATGGGATTGTTCACCTACGCCAGTGTTGATCCCAGCTCACTCCTGGAACGTGTTTCCATTACCGACGGTGGAAATGTGGGCATAAACCAGGTTGCACCTTCCGCTACACTCGAAGTAAATGGGACATTAAAGATAACTGATGGCACGCAGGGCGCTAACAAGGTGCTTACTACCGACGGCGCAGGTCTTGCCAGCTGGAAAACGCTTCCTGCAAACACTGCATTCGGTGCTACGCAGTCCGCAGGTGCAAGCATACCTAATGGTACGGATACCAAAATTGCTTTTGCCCAGGAAAATTATGACCCCGGCAATGGCTTTGCCTCAGGTAACTATACTGTGCCTGTAACAGGCGTTTATCATTTCGATGCAGATATACCTGGCACAGGGGCGCTGCAGACAGCCAGCACATCGTATATTATGGAACTGCGGGTAAATAATGTGGCTGTGCGCTCTATGTCGGCCGTAAATGCTGCCAACACTGCCTACAACGGGTTGGGCATAAGTTGCGACCTTTCGCTTAGTGCAGGAAATGTGGTGAATGTGTACTTCAGGCAATTCAACTCACAGGGTAACAGTATGAATATTGCCGGCAGCTCACCGGAAAATAACCCGCATTTTACCGGGCACAGAGTGTATTGACAGTAGAAACAACCGTGACGAATCGTTGAAGGTAAACTTCTTTGGGCGAGTAGGGTCATCACGCAGAGCCTCGTGTAGCTGTGACAACCTGTGGTGCACCACGCCGGGTTCTCCCGACTTGCGCCTCAGGCTTGGGAGAAGAACCCGGCGGGACGAAGATTTATAGCGGGATCCAGATTTTCTGTGGGAATTTCCACGTATTGAGGAGGTTTTCATAGGCGTTGACGAGTCTTTCACAGACGATGGGGAGACTTTCACGGACGTTGGGGAGGCTTTCACAGACGATGGTGAGGTTTTCACAGAGGTTGGGGAGGCTTTCACAGGCGATGAGTCGTTTTCTTTTTTTGCAAATTCCGTCCTCCACCACACAACCCACAAATTCCGCCGTTAAAAAAACTATTTGTCCGCAGGCATTCGTAAGTTTTATTTTGTAGCATGATGAAACCTGGCCTGCTATTTCTTTTTTCTAATTTACTGTTGCTTGCTGCTTTTGCTCAAAAGGGCGATACCGCCATTGTGAGGAAACAATATACCACTGCAAGGTTCACAAGCGCCATCAACCTGGATGGTGTACCTGACGAAGACGCCTGGAACGCCGTGGAGTGGGGTGGTGACTTTATTCAGCACGAGCCGGGCGAGGGCAAGGCGCCATCGCAACAAACCAGGTTTAAGATACTCTACGACGATACGTACCTCTACATTGCTTACGTGGCCGATGATGTGTCAGGTGATTCGTGTGTGAGGCGCATGAGCCGCCGCGATGAATTCCCCGGCGACTGGGTGGAAATTAATATCGACAGCTACCACGACCTGCGCACGGCATTCTCATTTACTACGTCGGTGTCGGGTGTTCGCGGCGATGAATTTGTGAGCAACGATGGCAACAACTGGGACGGCAACTGGAACCCCATCTGGTTTGCGAAGACGCATGTGAACAGCAAAGGCTGGACGGCAGAGATTAAAATCCCCTTTAGCCAATTGCGCTATGGCAACGAGCCTGAGAAGGTGTGGGGCTTTCAAATTCAGCGGCGCATATTTCGCAAGGAAGAGCGCTCGACGTGGCAGTTTATACCGCATCGCTCAGGCGCTTGGGTGAGCAGGTTTGGCGAGCTGCACGGCATCAAAAACATACCGATGCACCGGCAGGTGGAAGTTGCGCCCTATGTGACCGCTCAAATAGATAAGTATAAAAAAGAAACCGGAAATCCTTTTGCCAAGGGCACCGATGCACGCCTGAGTGCCGGCGTTGATGGCAAGTTTGCAGTAACAAACGATCTTATTCTCGACTACACCGTGAACCCGGATTTCGGGCAGGTGGAGGCCGATCCGTCGCAGGTGCGGATTGATGGCTTTCAAAACTTCTTTGAAGAGCGCCGCCCGTTCTTTATCGAGAGCCGCAACATTTTCGACTACCAGCTTACGGGCTCTGCCGCAGGCGGAGATTACGATGATGACCTGTTGTTTTACTCACGCCGCATCGGCAGCTCGCCGCACGGCTATCCGAACGTGAACAACGGCGAATACCTGAAGTATCCGCAGAACACTTCGATAATTGGCGCAGCAAAGTTTAGTGGTAAAACAAAAAAGGGACTGAGTATAGGCATTCTTGAAAGCATTACCGAACGGGAAAAAGCAACGATTGACAACAACGGCACGAAGCGCACCGAAGTGGTGGAGCCGCTTACAAGCTATTTTGTAGGCAGGCTGCAGAAAGATTTCAAGCAGGGCAACACGGTGATAGGCGGCATCATAACGAGTGTGAACCGCGAAAAGGAATTGACGAACATACTGCATCGCAGCGCAGTAAGTGGCGGGATTGACTTTGTTCACTGGATGAAGAACCGTGCTTACTACATAAAGGGCAACGTGATCTTTAGCCGTGTGGCGGGAACAAAAGAGGCTATCCTGAATACGCAAACAAGCTTCGAGCATTTGTTTCAGCGCAGCGGGGCGAAAGAGTTTCATGTGGATACCAACCGCACATCGATGACCGGCGGAGGAGGTACTATCATGTTTGGTAAAAGAGGAGGGAAGCAAGGTAAATTGGGCCAGGTAATAAGGTTTGAAACGGGCTTCACTTTCCGCTCGCCGGAGCTGGAGCTGAATGATATCGGTTTTATGCTGACGAGCAACGAGATCAATCACTTTACGTGGGCAGGATTGCAATACCAGCGGGCATTTTCCATTTTCCGCAATGCCCGCATCAACTACAATCACTGGCTGCGTTGGGATTATAGCGGCAAGATGATTTACAGCCAGTGGAATATGAATACGGGCGCAACTTTCACCAACAACTGGCAGGCAGGCGCCGGCGTTAACTGGAACCCGTTCGATATTTCGAATAATGCGCTCCGCGGAACCACGGCGGTGAGACGCCTAGCCGGAATGGGCTACAACACTTACGTGACAACCGATACCCGCAAGAAGGTGTATGCAAGCGCAAGCTATTACTCCTTTTGGGGCTTTGGCAACACCATGAAGGTGAGCAATCCTGAGCTTACGCTGAGCTATCAACCCATCAATGCATTGCGGGTCAGCCTCAGCGGAAGCTATAATTATTACTACCGCAAGCAAGACCAGTTTGTGTCGAACGTGAACTACAACAACGCCGTGCGGACTGTTGTAGGGGAGGTGAGTCAGAAGACGCTACGCTTCACGGGAAGGCTTACTTATAACATCACCCCGGACCTGACAGTGCAATATTATGGACAGCCTTTCATTACACGACCGCTTTACAATCACTTCGGCTATGTTGCGAACCCGCTGGATAAGAGTTTAGATAAGCGGTATTACGTGTACAACCCGTCGCAAATCAGCTTCGCCAATGGTGAGTATGCGGTGGATGAAAACAATGATGGCGTGGCTGACTATAGCTTCAGCAAGCCCGATTTCAACTTCGTGCAATTCCGCTCGAACATGATTGTGAGGTGGGAATACAAAGCGGGCTCGGAGTTATACCTTGTATGGTCGCAAGGCAACACTGCAAATGCATTCTCAGAGCTTGATACGTCGATAGGGCAAAGTCTTTTCAACAACGCCTTCACCGGCGACAATGCGAAGAATATCTTTTTGGTGAAGTGGACGTATAGGTTTTTGAAGTGAGAGGCAAGAGGTAGGAAGTAGGAAGTAGGAAGTAGGAAGTGTCCACCTATCATTCATCCGATATCCGGCATTCCATCTTTCACTTATTTTGCGCCTATGGTTAAATCGGGAAGTCTTTTTAAGAATGTCAACCGGCAGATAAAGCTGTTTCTTCTTAAGCTGGTCATTTTCATTGTGTCGTGGGAGGCGCTGTATGTTTTTGTGCTAAAGCCTTTGCGTGTGCCCGATAAGTTCCTCACTACGCAGCTCACAAAGGCGGTGACGTTTTGCCTCAACCTCTCTGCATCAGGTGTGCATACATGGAAGCCTGAAGAAGGCAAGGCTTCATGTCTCATACAAAAGGAGGGTCGCACGGTGCTGGTTATTTTCGACGATTGTAATGGCTTCGACCTATTTATTATCTACCTCGCTTTCATCATCCTATTGCCCTATCCTTTAAAGCGCAAGCTGTTGTTCAGCTTTGTCGGGTTGCTGGCCATTTTCGTGGGTAATGTCGTCAGATGTATTGGCCTTTATGGCCTGTATGCGCATTACCGGGCAATGTTCGAATTCAATCATCACTATGTGTTCACCATTGTGATGTACCTGATCATATTTTATGGCTGGGTGCTCTACACAAAAAAACCGCTGCAGTATGAAAGGAGTTAAGGCATTTGTGTTGCTCATGCTCGGGTTGTATGGCTGCCTTTTGGTGATAGATTATCTCAAGGCATTTGTTTATCCCGTGCACCATCATGGCATATTGATCTGGATAAAGACAGTGCTGCTGGTAGCCGGCGGCACCTTCATCATGTACCTTACGCTCGACAGGAAGATGTTCCGCATTTTCATTGTCTGCTACATAGCGCTGTGGGTGTTGTACTACATACTGAAAACCCTAGTGAGCAAATTGGGCGGCGTAGCCAACGAAAACAGCTTGAACCTCAACGAAATCCTTGTGTTTTATCTCAACATCACGCAGTTAATCACACCATTTCCTTTCTTTTTGTTTTGGGTGATTAACAGGGTGTTTGCGAGGTTGAGAACAGAAGTGTCAGCTACTCCAACCGAATAAGTATATTCACCTCCTCCTATCTTCGTTACCCCAATAAAAATCTAAACCAATGGCAGGCGAAAACAAACCCATGTCTTACGAAGAGCGGCACCAGGAGTCTCTGAAAAAAGAGGAGGAAAAGAAAGAGCGGATGGAGAAGCTGAGAAAGGATACCATAGCGCGGCTTCAATCAGACCCGGCTATAAAAGAATACCTGTCGCAGTTTAGTTCTTACTCGGTTGAAACTTTCATCAACGGCTATGCAAACAAGCTGATGTTGGTGCTCGAGTATGCCAACATGTACATCGACATGCACGAGCGGTCTTCTACTGAATATATGAAGCGGGCAGATAAGTGCCTCACCGAAATTCAGCTAAAAAAGCTCTTCGACCTGCGCTGCCGGTGGGGAGCTAATCTTATCAAGATCGACGGGATAGAGGTTTCCTCGGATTTTTACATCGAGGCCCGCAACATTATGAACAGCAAGATTGTTCCCCCTATCACGCAGGAGGAGTTCGACCTCTACCTTGAATACGTTCGCTCTCATCATTTTCATTACCACGATTATCCTTTGGATTGGATGGACGTAGAGAATGTGCGGAGCGAGAACATGAAACAAGATGACCTCCCCGAATGGTTTGTTTATCACAACATACACACCGGCAGCAACATTCACCTGCAACTGCCCGATTTGCGCGGCGATAAGGAAAGCGAATATTGTATGCTTTGGCACAAAGAGGAGAAAAGAAAGCAGGATGCTAAAATTGAAAGCGGCGAGGTGAAACCGCACGTGCCTGACGAGCGCCCCCGCATTTCCGACTACCAGTACAACGATGTGCTGCAGTTTATGAAGAAGTTTGAGAAGCCCGAGACGGTGCGCTTGTTCGAAAGCTATGTGGAGTTTGGAGGCGGTGGAATGATAAAAGAAGATGAAGACGACAGCGAATGGCTTGATGAGCAGGTGGAAACTATAATACACACCCTCAGCACCATGGGCGAAGTAAGGCTGCCCATTGAAGCGAATAGAGACTGGCGGCGGGGACTTATCGCGGCCTGGGAAAAGTTTGAGAAGGAACAGGTGGTGACAGCGCTACCGGCCGCTTACGACAACTACCTGTTTATGCTAGAAAATAAAATAGCCTTTCCGAAGGAAGACGACCTGAAATGGTTCTCCGACACCCTGAAGAAACAAATATTAGGCGGACGAGAACTAAATGGCGAACCGAGGGATTTTGATTTTTGAGATGGTGGATTTAGATGCGGACATGTGAACTTAGTGAGTTTTATAGCCTTATTTTGAGCAGATAACCTGCCATGCCGCACTTGAAGGGTAATGCAATATTTGAACTAAGTTTTTACAGTTCCTTTCTATTCTCTCAATAAATCTTTGCGCACTTAAACCTCACCTAACCTCTGGAATGACGATTGAAAATCTTTGAATGCACTCGTGTGCATCCCTGCTTTCTTTGCGTGGCGCAATTATCTTTGATTGTGTCTAACCATTTAAATGCATTACTGACTACATGAAGCAACAACAGAAAAGCATTTTCCGCAAAACTCCCACAGGCATTAACGGGCTCGATGAAATTACAGGGGGCGGTTTCCCTAAGGGACGTCCGACACTCATTTGCGGCAGTGCAGGCTGCGGCAAAACCCTGCTTTCCGTGCAATATTTGGTAAAGGGAATTACTGACCACAATGAGCCGGGTGTGTTTATGAGCTTTGAGGAATCAACAAAGGATTTGGCAGAAAATGTATCATCGCTAGGCTTTGATTTGAATGAACTGATTGCGCAAAAAAAGCTCCGCATCGATCACGTGCATATAGAGCGGTCGGAAATTGAAGAAACAGGTGAGTATGACCTAGAAGGTTTGTTCATCAGGCTTAATCATGCGATTGATTCTATCGGGGCGAAGCGTGTTGTGCTCGACACTATTGAATCTCTTTTTTCCGGCATTGAGAACACAGCTTTGCTTCGCTCGGAGATACGAAGGCTTTTTCAATGGCTGAAAGAGAAAGAAGTTACCGCTATCATCACGGGTGAGCGGGGCGAAAGCTCGCTGACAAGGCAGGGATTGGAAGAGTATGTTTCGGATTGTGTTATACTGCTCGACTTCCGGGTGATTGACCAGATTGCCACGCGACGGCTGCGTATTATCAAGTACCGGGGTTCAACACATGGCACCAATGAATACCCCTTCCTCATAGATGAGCAAGGCATTTCGGTGCTGCCGATTACCTCTTTAAAGCTGGCGCATAAAACATCCACTGAAATAGTTTCTACGGGGCTTGCATCTTTAGACCGCTTGTTTAGCTGTGGCGGATTGTTCAGGGGAGGCAGCACACTTGTGACAGGCACTGCGGGAACAACAAAAACAATTCTTGCTTCTTATTTTGCCCTGGGCAGTTGCAGGCGCAATGAGCCTGTTTTGTACTTTTCTTTCGAAGAATCGCCTGAGCAGCTGATGCGAAACATGAAGGCTGTGAATATCAACCTTAAGCCGTTCATTAAATCGAAGCTGCTGCACATTCATGCTTCGCGTCCGTCGTTGCAGGGTTTGGAAATGCACTTGTTACTACTGCACAAACTCATTGGCGAACTAAATCCTAAAACGGTAATCATAGACCCTATAAGCAGCCTTGTGACGGTTGGCAGCGGCAGCGAAGTAAGATCCATGCTGGTGCGCCTGATGGACATGTTGAAGCTGCACCAGATCAATGCGCTGTTCACTTCCCTGACGCACAGCGAAAAAAGTGGCTATTACGACCTGGCGGTGGATGCCGTTTCTTCCCTTGCAGACACATGGATTAACGTGTGCAACGAAAGCCAAAACGGGCAGGGGAAGCGCAGCTTGCAAATTATAAAGTCGCGTGGCATGGGACACTCAAATGTGTCGTGCAACTTCATTATTACCGACAAAGGAATAATACTGGCAAATGGAAATGTTGCCGGCAACGCAACAAATGGAAGTGCAAAAGCCGTTGCCGAGAACACATCAGGAACAACCAAAAAAAGGAAAGCAACCAAAAGATAATTGCCTCTCTTAAATTAAAGCTATGCCGAAAGAAGAAACATGGGAACTGCGATTGTATGTAGCAGGGCAAACGCCCAAATCAATTCTGGCTTTGAAAAACCTGAAAAAATACTGCGAAGAACATCTTGCAGGCAGGTACACTATCGAAATTATTGACCTGCTTAAAAATCCCCAGTTAGCGGAAGGCGACCAGATATTTGCCATACCAACGCTGGTACGAAAATTTCCTGAACCATTAAGGAAAATTATTGGCGACCTTTCTAACGAGGAACGGGTGCTTGTGGGGTTAAACATCCGGCCACTGGCTGCGCAAACAACCTAAAAATGAAAAGCACACCCACTCCAAAGCTGGTTGTCGACGGCAAATTTGTCCTGCAACTCTTTGTTTCGGGCATGTCGGTAAAATCGATGGAGGCTATCGAAAACATAAAGCGGCTGTGCGATGAACATCTTAAGGAGGCTTTTGAGCTCGAAATAGTTGATATCTACAAACATCCCGAGGTGGCAGCAGAAGAGCAAATTGTGTTCAGCCCTTCGCTTATCAAGCGCTTGCCGCTGCCAAAGCGAACTTTGATTGGCAACTTCAGCGATACAGAAAAAGTTATTAAAGCTCTTGGCATCACCTTCAAATAGTATTAAATGGAGGCAGAGACAAAGGAAGACCTTCAGTTAAAAATAGAAGACCTTGAAAGCCGCCTTGCCCAGGCTGAGCAAATGATTGAAGCCATTAAAGCGGGAGAGGTAGATGCCTTCGCAATCAATCTCAATAATCAATCGGAAGTATATACGCTGCAAAGCGGCGACTATGCTTACCGTGTGTTGATCGAAGGATTTAGCGAAGGTGCGGTGAACATGACCGAAGAAGGTTTAATCGTTTACACCAACACCTCCTTCCATAAGCTGATCGGGCTGCCTTACGAGAAGGTTGTCGGCGTACCGGTTTTTGATTTTATTTCTCCGGAGAGCCAAGAAGAATTCAATCGTCTTTTCGCACAGGCGCTTACGGGTAGTAGCAAGGGCGAAATATTTTTAGCCGATAATGGCAAAAAAATACCAGTCTACATCTCACTCACATCGTTGCAGCCAACACTTTCCACAGTGGGTATGATTGTCACCGATTTTAGCGAAAAGAAAAAGCATGAGGAAGTTGTGCTGCAATATCAAAACGACCTCGAAGCAAAGAACCTCCAGCTTGAACATTCAAATGCCGAGCTTGCCTCATTCAGTTACGTTGCTTCGCACGACTTGCAGGAACCTTTGCGCAAAATCCTGGTGTTTGCCAAACGCATTCTTGAGCAGGATAATGAAAATATTTCTGCCGGCAGCAGGCATTCTATTGACCGCATCGCCGTTGCATCAAAACGTATGCAAGATCTCATAACTGCACTGTTCGATTATTCACGCTTGACTACCGGCGAAATCATCTATACGCCCACTAACCTGGATAAAGTGCTGGAGGACGTTAAGAACAACCTGGAGGAACTGGTACAAGACACACACACCGTTATTGAAGCGTCGCCACTGCCCACGCTTAAAGTAATTCCGCACCAGTTCAGCCAGCTCTTTTCAAACATAATTGGCAATGCAATTAAATACAGGAAGCAAGGGATTAACCCCATTATAAAAATAGATGCACAAATAGTTAATGCCACTGAAGCGCAGGTTGCAACCGGGCCGTATGCTCAATACTGGAGAATTGACATAGCCGACAACGGCATTGGTTTCGACCAGGATTATGCTGAAAGAATATTTGAAGTCTTTCAACGCCTGCATGGCAGAGTTGAGTATGAAGGAACAGGAATCGGCCTCTCCATATGCAAAAAGATCGCCCAGAACCACAGCGGCCACATCCACGCAAAGGGACAGCCAGGTGTGGGTTCGGTGTTTAGTATTTACCTACCTGTGAGGGATTAAGTCCCCACTACTTCTTTTTTACTTCCTCACTTAAAATAGCATATGAAGTTTTGGTGAAATTCTAATTACTTGGTAATCAGTAAATTTTAATGGAAATTAATTAAACTCTTCAAAAAGATAGTTGTTGGTAGGCAGAAGATAATGGTTGGTAAGCGAAAGATAATAGTTGGACAACGTTAGATAGTGGTTGGTAAGCAAAAGATAATAGTTTGACAGCGTTAGATAGTTGTTGGTAGGCAAAAGATAGTAGTTTGACAGCGTTAGATAGTTGTTGGTGAGCGGAAGATAATAGTTTGTAAGTGAAAGATAATAGTTGGTAAGCAGAAGATAATAGTTGGTAAGCAGAAGATAATAGTTCGACAATAAAAGATAGTAGTTTAGATGCCGTTGACAAAGGTGAGCAAACCAGCCGCAACAATGTTATAAACGAGCCAGCCGCCTACTCTTTATCCACACTCATCTCCCTACGGTTAACCTGCATAGTGCCAAGGCTACCTTTACCTTTTCATTAAGAGCGCAATCGCAATCTTTATCAAAACAATTCTACGCAACTGAGAGATATGATGTCAATCACAAAGAAGGCTTTAGGCGCTGCTGCATTTGTTTTCACCATTTCCAATCACTCTTTTGCCCAGGCAACTCAGGCAAATATTGACCCAGATGCAAGCTTTAAGCTGGCGAAGGAGTTTTACCAGAAGGAACAGTTTAGTCTTGCATATCCGCTGTTTAAAAGCATTGCTTCAGAAAGCAATACTTATAGCAAGCTTCCCATCAGCACCGAACTTGAAGCACGATACTACACAATAGCATGCGGACTAAAGCTGAATGAAACCACCGCCGAAACAGCGGCGAAAGAGTTTATTGAAATGGCAGACAACGCACCGCGAATTCAAATGCTCAGTTACGAGCTGGGTGAGTATTATTTCAGGCTACAACGGTTCGATGAAGCGCTCACCTACTACACCAAAGCAGGAATAGATAACCTCAGCAACCGCCAGATTGCGGAGATGAAGTTTCACCAGGCGTATGCATATTTCAACCTGCAACAGTTCGATAAAGCCAAGCCGCTGTTCAACTCCATCCGACAGATTTCTTCCGATCCCAACTACATTGACGCCAACTATTATTTCGGCTTTATTTCTTTTTATGAAAAGAATTACAGCCTTGCACTAGAGTCGTTCCGCAGAGTAGAGAATGAACCGGCATACCAGAAAGTAGTGCCTTACTACATCGCCGAGATACTCTACTTCAACGGCGATAAAGACGAGGCAATCCAATATGCAGAGCAGAAGCTGCAAGCCGGTGGACAGTTCTACGATTTGCAGATGCGGCAGCTTGTAGGTCATGCTTATTTTGAAAAGAGGAACTACACAAAGGCGTTGCCTTATCTTGAAGAATATGTGCACAAAACCGACAAGGTTCGCCGCGAAGATTTGTACGAGCTGTCTTACACTTACTACGAAGTAAAGCAGTTGACAAAAGCTATCGAAGGCTTCAAACAACTTGGAGGCAAAGAAGATTCGCTGGCGCAAAACAGCATGTATTTGCTTGCCGATTGTTACCTGAAAACAAACCAGAAAGCGAGTGCACGGAGCGCTTTTTTGTTTTGCGCATCTAACAGCAGCAATGCTTTGCAAAAGGAGATATCAGCGTTCAACTACGCCAAGCTGTCGTTCGACTTAGGCTACGAAGACATTGCATCCGACGAACTGCAGAAGTTCATTCATACTTATCCCAATTCAGCTTACGCTGCTGAGGCTAAGGAGTTGCTGGTGAATGTTTTGGCAAATACCAACAACTACAGAGATGCGCTCGACCTGTATGAAAGCCTTACCGGCAAAACGGAAAATGTAAGACGTGTATATCCTAAGATCCTTTATGGACGTGCCGTTGAATACATCAACGATCAACAGATCGTGAAAGCAGATTCGTTGCTTGATATTCTATTGAAAGCTCCTTACAACAATGCGCAACTGCCGTTCGCTTATTTCTGGAAAGGAGAAATTGCCTACCGCATGAACGATGCGGATAAGACAATAGAGTACATAAACAACTACATGAAGAGCCCTGCAACGAATGGCGAGGTAAACCCGATCAATGCTTATTACGACTTAGGGCATGCGTATTTGCAAAAGCAAAACTACCGCCAGGCGCTCGGCAACTTTGAAAAGATCACGAAGAAGATAAACGCATCGTCCACGCCTATCGAGCAGGATGCTTACCTACGCAGCGCCGATGTATATTTTATGAACCGCAGCTACAGGCAGGCAGGTGATATGTACGATGTGGTTCTGAATAACAATTTTAATTCTGCTGACTATGCCTTGTATCAAAAGGCGATAATTGCAGGCGCAGGCAACAGGCATAGCGATAAGATAACCCTGCTGCATTCGCTGGAGCAGCGCTTCCCGAACTCAGCTTTAATCGGCGATGCTAATCTTGAAATTGCAAACACTTACCTCGCTGCAGAAGACTATAGATCCGCCATCGATCCCTTAAACAACATCGTTAAAAGCCGTGCTGCATCCGCATTGCATCCACAGGCTTATCTGAAATTGGGTGTTGCTTATTTCAACATGAACGACAATGCTGAGGCGTTAAATGTTTTTAAAACGTTGATTGCATCTTACCCTAACTCCCCAGAAAGCGATGCCGCAGTTGAGTATATCCGCAACATATTCATCGAGCAGCAAAAGCCTGAAGAGTTTGTTGCCTTCATGAGGAAGAATGGAAAGGAAATCAGCTACAGCGAAGAAGACTCACTGACTTATGCTGCTGCTGAATTGCGCTACAACAACAACGATTTACAGAATGCAATGACTGGCTTTCAAAGCTACCTCAACAAGTTCAAGGATGGCAGGTACGCAATTGAAGCCAACTACAACATCGCAGAGATTTACAACGGCAGAAAAGATTTTGCAAATGCCATTATTGGCTATGCTTACGTGGCATCTAAAGCGCCAAACAAGTTTGCAGAGAAGAGCGTGTTGCAGGCTGCCCGCATCAGCTATTTCGAGTTAAAGAATTATGCAGACGCAGAACTGTATTTCACACAGCTTAAAGAAATCGCATCGCAGCCCAATGTGCAGCTTGAAGCAATGCGTGGCTTGCTTCGCACACAATACAAGCTCAACCAGTGGAAGGATGCTGTTCCGAATGCACAAGAGCTTCTTACAAGAAAGGGCATCGCCACAGATGACAAGATGATGGCAAACATGGTGATTGCAAAAAGTCATCAGCTTAACAACAATAACGAAGCTGCAACTGCAGCTTACAAAACGGTGATAAGCCTTGGTAAGTCTGAATTTGCTGCAGAGGCACGTTACCAGCTTGCTTACATTTTGTTTCAGCAAAACAAGTTAGCTGATGCTGAGAAAGCAGGCTTTGAAGTAATAAACAAAGCAGGTTCTTACGAGTACTGGACAACCAAAGCCTACATCCTGCTTGGAGATATTTACTGGAAGCAAAAAGATTACTTCAATGCCGAAGCGACGCTGAAAAGTGTTGGGGACAACGCAACTATTCCGGAACTAAAACAGGAAGCACAAACGATGTTGCAGGCTGTGATTGAGGAGAAGAATGCAAACAGTAAAGTGAGCCAGTAATTAATCAGAAGACCGCAAACAATGAAACAACTAATTATAACGATAGCATTTCTAACATCGCTAATTGCTGCGGATGCACAGCGTAGAAGGGGAGGAGATGACACGACAAAGAAAACGGTTGTTGTTACCTCAGCATTCAAGCCTTCGCTGAAGCCTGCGGCTAAAATAAATTTTGCCGCGGCAACACCCGCAGCAGATACAGTAAAGCCTCAGCTTACTTACAATGTGCCTGCGCAAAACCTGTTCTTTTCTTATCAGCCGGTGTCGCTAAAGCCACTTGCTCTGTCAATTGACAGCGCCGAAGAATGGACTAACGACAACTATGTTAAGCTTGGCTATGGCAATTACAAAACCCCTTATGCGGAGGCAGGATTTACTTTTGGCGACGGCAAAAAATCTTTGGTAAGTATTCACGGGCATCACATTTCGCAACAAGGGAGTAGGACATTTCAACAATACTCAAGGACTGGTGGCGATGCTATGGCGCTTTACAGCACAAACAAAAACATTGAATGGCGCGGAAAGATTGGCATAGAAAGCAATACTCAATATTATTACGGTTATCAGCCTGACACGTTGAAGTTTGTAAAAGACTCTTTGAGAAAACGATACAATACCTTCAATGCTTTGGTAGGGGTACGTAATAAAGAAGTGAACAGCTACGGCATTACTTACGACCCTTCATTTTCGCTCAATCTTTTTTCTGATAACCTCAAGGCAAAGGAGACTAACATTGTGCTGAATGCCCCGCTGACGAAGCGTTTCAGCGACGCAATTGGATTTAATGTTGGATTAACTGCGGACTTCACTAATTATAATGTTGGTGACAGCTTGAAGGTGAAGAACAACCTTTATTATCTCACGCCATTTGTGACGCTGAAGAAGTCGATGTTTACTTTAAACATCGGTCTTACTCCAACATGGGACAATACCATTTTCCATGTGCTTCCAAACTTTACAGCCACAATCAAATTGAAGGACAAGCCATTTGTTTTGCAAGGTGGATGGATTGGCTACTACCAAAAGACTACTTATCAGTCGTTGGCAGGGTTTAACCCGTGGATTGCACAACCTCTCGATTTGCCAAACACGAGAATAACAGAAATCTTTGGCGGCTTCAAAGGCAGTGTGACAAGTCACTTCACCTACAATGCAAGAGTTTCGTTTCTGCGATACGACAACGCGAAATTGTTTGTGAACGACACTATAGATGGCAAAACGTTTCTTCCGCTTTTCGAGCCCCGGATGGATGTGGTTAGAATTCACGGGGAAGTGGGATATACCTTGCAGGAACGTCTTAGCATGCTGGCAGGCATAACATTTAGCAATTACAGCAACCTGAAAATTTATGATAAGCCCTGGAGCCTTCTACCTACAGAGATTACAGGCTCACTTCGCTGGCAGGTGTTGAAGGAACTGCAGTTTAAGGGCGACTTGTTCGCATGGAACGGCGCACAATTCCGCAATAAGGACGGAAGCGTAAAAACAATGAAAGGCGCCTTTGATCTAAGCGCCGGCGCTGAGCTTAACATTGTTCCTCACATTGGCATGTGGTTGCAGTTTAACAACATCCTTAGCGACAAATACGAACGCTGGAACAACTACGAAGTGCTTGGCTTCAACATCATGGCAGGAATTGTATTTTCGTTTTCACAAACGCGCAAATAAATGGTTGAGCTTCTCGGCAGGTACTTCTTGGTTCACAAATCACTTGGCATTCCTGGTATCGGCAACTTTTATTTTCATCGCCACAAGGCCACATTCGACTTTAGTAAAAAGATATTCACTGCGCCACGTTTTGAACCTGCATTCAAAGAATCCCCTGCAGCGGGAGATAAGCATCTCTATGAGTTTATTGCAAAGGCTCAGCGTATAACTCACGTGAATGCAATCGAACAATTCAATCAACTAGCGGCTTCACTAAAGAAGGAGCTGAATGAAAACAAAACATTGCGCCTTCAAAGCATTGGAACACTTAGCATTGGCACCACTTCGCAAATAAGCTTTGAGCCTTCGACACTTCGCACAATTTATTTTCCTGACCTTGTCGCAGAACGTGTGGCTCGCGATGCAAAGCAAGGTTTTGAAACAACAAAAGTTGCTGAAAACAAAGAGGTCCTGGTGGTGGAAAAGAAGGAAGAGCGGCGTGAACGCGGTATTCCTGAAGATGAGCGCTGGTGGTTGTTTGCGCTTGTTCTTGCACTGATTGCAATGGCGGCAATTTTTTATTATTACTACACTAATGGAAGCCTGGATTGAGAATTTGTGTCGATTAAGGAGTGCGGTTTATGAGTTGTGTTTATCTTTCCGTTGAAATCCTTTTACATCTTATTTAATCACTCAAAACATCTGTTATGAAACCTCTACTTTCTATCGTGGCCTTGCTCTTTGTTTGCGGTGCTTACTCTCAAAATTGCAGCGAGGCAAACTCCATTACTTCTGTCAAAAAAAGAAGAGCCGGCAACACGGAGTATGTCATCTTCACGCTTAAGAATCCTGTGACGGCAAAGCACGAAGTGACCGATGCAAAGCCACCATTCACGCAGGATGGCAGCGGCAATACCGTACACGTGAAAGGTTGCAAGTTCAAGCAAGTGAAGTTTAACGACGTGGTGTGGACTTGTAAAATTCCCATGACCTCTTCCGGCAGTCCTTATCTTATTCGTGATGTAAATAGCACCGGGCAGTTTGAAGGTGTAATCTCTTATGTAATTGGTTACAGGTGCAGTGCCACTTCTGTTGTCAGCTACGACTATGAAGATGGCGATAAGTACAAGTTTGTCGTAAGGCTAAAACGTTAGTGAATGCAGAATGATGAATTATGAATTCAGAATGGAGCCTTTCAATTCATAATTCATCATTCATAATTCTCTTTATTTCCTGTCCCTCAAATTAGCGCCGAAGAAAACCTTGCCTGCAGTGGCTTTGATGGTTTGCCTGTTGATGCCATGGTAATCGTAGTGCATGAAACCGATGATACTTCCCGATGCATCAAAAATGTAGGACTTGAAGATGATGGAATGCCCTGCCAGCTCGAAGTTTTGCTTGTTTACCATCGCCGGATCGTTGCCCCACCAGTATTGCAGTAAGGCGCCTTCCTGCAATGCGCCGTTCCACACGTCGGAGTTGGTGGCGAGGGTGGCATAACCCTTCACGCCGAGCGCTCCGCCAACGCCATAGCCGAAATATTTGTCGGGAATTGTGTTCCGGTTTACCGTTCCGGTGCCGGAAATGTTGTAATCCTGCCCTCGTGTGGCGAGGCTGATGGCGTTGATGCCCACAGCATCGGCGTAGGCTTTCTTCACACGCGCCATGGTGACGGCAAAGCACATGCCTTCGCAGTCCTGGTACACGTTTGCAACGGCAAACGACTTCTTGGGTTCGGTCCAAAGGGGCGGGGCTTCGTAGCCGGTGGGCGACAATGGCAGATGCTCGATGTTGGAAGTGAGCATGAGCCCTGTTTTGGCGCCAAAAGTCTCCTGCTGTTGCCGTGTGCCGGCGAGTTGCCACCCCTGCGCGGCGGAATGGAAAAGGTGGTTGCTTACCTTGAAATATTTGGCGCCGTTGACGGTGGTTTTGCCCGGCGAGGCAACGGAGAGGGCGGGGGATAGGGCGATGGTGTAGGTGCCGTTGCTCTTTTGTGTGACGGCATTGGGCGGCAGCAGCGGATGATTGGCCGCAAGATGTTTGTAGGATACAGCAGGCATGTGGTGGTTGTTGAAATGTAAACTTACGAGCAATGGCGCACTCGCTAAAGATGCTGCGCTGCCGGCTGTTTTGGCAAAACGTGGGAAAAGCTCAATAACGATTGCCGGTACAAGGGTGCGACGCAACGGAAGCTTAATAGCATTGGTGGCGCTGGTTACCCAAAAAATAACCGCCCTGTTGGTTGATGCAGCCTTTCCGTTTTCTTGTCAGGAAATAGCTATCGAAGCCCTCTTTTTGCTGTCCATTTCCCTGAAAAGTCTGAGTCTTTCGCTGTTGGTTCTGAGTCTTTTGGTCGGAATTCTGAGTCTTTTGCGGCTGATTCTGAGTCTTTCGGCCGCGATTCTGAGTCTTTTGGTCAAAATTCTGAGTCTTTTTGCGGGAATTCTGAGTCTTTTCGCGACGATTCTGAGTCTTTCCGCCGCATTTTATTCCATTTATCTCGCAGTCATTGCGGTAAATTTCACCGTTTCGATGTCGGATGGGTTTGCAATGGTTATTACGCTGAAACCCTTGTCTATACCGAACTTTCCACCGGGCTGAATGATGGTGGGAGTGCCCGTGGTAGTCTTTCCTTTGTATAAATGGATGGGTCCGGGGCCTAAACAAGTGACCGAAGAGCCCTTGACGACGCCGCCAATGGTGATTTTTTCGTTTAAAAGAAGCTTGCTGGTGCGTAAAGTGGGCTTGGTGGTGCTTTCGTCCACCACAAATCCCCAAAGTCCCAACTCGCGGGGGTTGCCAGTGTAAAATTTCATGAGATAATTGCCGATATCGTTCAAATGCACCAGCACGGGATCGAGCAAAGTGTTGCGTAGCGCCGTTTCGTTCTCTGATTTGGCCGCTTGATCCTTGGCATCGTTGTCGGCGGCCTGCGCCTTAGTCAGTTCCACCAGCAGGTTTGCCAGCGAAATGTTTTCGGCGGTGAGAAAAGCCTGCAGCGGGCTGAGGCCTGCGGCATAAGCGTCATGCTTCGTCTTAATGTTGGTCACCAATGTAGCCATGCCCTCGATGGTGTCGGGGTAAATGATCTTTCCCGAAGCCGTAATGGTGATGCCCCACAATCCAAGGCTGGCGGGGTTGCTCTTAAAAAACCTTTTGAGCAGCTGGCAAATGGCTGTCACCTTCTTTGTGACGGCCGTCATCTTAAGGTCGCGGATCTTGGTAAAGTTTTCGGAAGAGAGCTTGTGCATCAGCGAAGCCTTGTCGTGCAGTTCGGCGTTTTCGGTGGCCGTGGCGTCGGCTGCCAGGTCAATTTCGTTTTCCTGCATAAACAATTTGGCGGGGCTGTCGTCACCTAAATCGGTGTTTCTTTCATCAATGCTGGTGATAAGACCTGAAATGCGGTTGAAAGTTTCCGGAAGGATGATGTGAGGCATAAAGAGTTGAGCTTTTAAGGATTAATGAATGAGAAGTAAAAATAAATAGGGCGGGTAAACGCACAAAATTTTTTTGCTAAACTGTTTATCGCTCACGCGAAAGGCTGCATTTTCCGCTTTACACTACTCAGCAATCCCTCCTACATTTGCCATTTCGAAACAGTCCTGCAAACCTTCCTTTATGAGCGAAACAACCTTCCACAACTACGACGTAAAAAAATATAAAACCCCCACCGGAAAAGAGCTTAACTGCAAGGGATGGGTACAGGAGGCAGCCTTGCGCATGCTTCTCAACAATCTCGACCCCGAAGTGGCAGAGCGCCCCGACGATCTGATTGTTTATGGAGGACGTGGCAAAGCTGCACGCAATTTTGAAAGCCTCGATCTCATTATTAAGTGCTTAAAGAAGCTTGACGGCGACGAAACACTGCTCATTCAAAGCGGCAAGCCTGTCGGCATATTGAAAACACACAAGGATGCGCCACGAGTGCTGCTTTCCAACTCGCAGCTTGTGCCGAAGTGGGCAACATGGGAGCACTTCACCGAGCTTGAGCAAAAGGGCCTGATGATGTATGGCCAAATGACCGCCGGAAGCTGGATTTACATCGGCTCGCAAGGCATTGTTCAGGGCACTTATGAAACGTATGCCGCTGTTGGGAAAAAGCATTTTGGAGGAACATTGAAAGGCACGCTGAATGTGACTGCAGGTTTGGGTGGAATGGGCGGCGCTCAGCCATTAGCCGTCACGATGAATGAAGGAGTTTGCCTTGTAGCCGAAGTAGAAGAGTGGCGCATCGACAAAAGGCTCGAAACAAAGTATCTCGACGAAAAGATTACCGACATAGATGAAGCCATCGACCGTGCCCTGGAAGCAAAAGCAAACAAAGAAGCGTTGAGTATTGGCGTGTTGTGCAATGCAGTTCACTTGCTGCAAAGACTGCTGGAGCGAAACATTCACATCGACACTTTAACCGACCAGACAAGCGCACACGACCCGCTTGTAGGCTACATTCCACACACATTGACCATTGAGCAAGCCAATCTTTTGCGTGAACAAAACCCCGATGAATACATAGACCGTGCTTACGACAGCATGAAGCTGCATGTTGAGCTCATGCTTGCCCTGCAGGAAAAAGGAGCTATCACATTTGACTACGGCAACAACATAAGAGCCCGTGCACAGGAACGGGGTTTGAAAAATGCATTCGATTTTCCCGGCTTTGTACCCGCTTACATACGCCCTTTGTTCTGCGAAGGCAAAGGACCTTTCCGCTGGGCCGCATTAAGCGGCGATCCGCACGACATTGCCGTCACCGATGAGGTAATAATGGACATGTTTCCCGACAATAAAGGCCTCATGAGGTGGATGAAAATGGCAAAAGAGAAAATTGCTTTCCAGGGTTTGCCCGCAAGGATCTGCTGGCTCGGGCAAGGCGAAAGAGAAAAGGCCGGTCTTGCCTTCAATGAGTTGGTAAGAAAGGGAAAAGTGAAAGCCCCAATCGTTATAGGCCGCGATCATTTGGATACAGGCTCTGTCGCATCGCCCAATCGCGAAACAGAATCCATGCTCGATGGCAGCGACGCCGTTGCTGACTGGCCAATTTTGAATGCTTTGGTAAATACGGCAGGCGGCGCAAGCTGGGTGAGCCTTCATCACGGCGGCGGTGTGGGCATGGGTTACAGCATACACGCAGGCATGGTAATAGTCGCCGATGGCAGTGATGATGCTGAAAAGAGATTGAAAAGAGTGCTGCGTAACGACCCTGGAATGGGAGTAATTCGCCACGCAGATGCAGGGTATGAGTTAGCAAAAGAGACGGCGAGGAATAACGATCTCGAAATCTAAGGATACAATATGTCTATTCTGATTTCCAACATAAAAACTATTGTAAACACAGCAGAAGGCAAAGTCGCCTTGCGCGGAAATGAGTTGAAAAACCTTCCCTGCATCAACAATGGTTACATCATTGTCGAAGACGAGGGGATTGCAGAAGTTGGAAGAATGGAAGACCTCATTCACACGCATTCTTCCATCTCTGAAACAATCAATGCCGAAGGGAAGTTCGTATTGCCTTCATGGTGCGATAGCCATACACATCTTGTGTTTGCAGGCAGCAGAGAAAATGAGTTTGTTGATAAGATCAACGGCTTGTCTTACGCCGAGATTGCACAACGAGGCGGCGGCATTTTGAACTCTGCAAAAAAGCTCAACGCCACTTCTGAAGATGAACTGTTTAACCAATCGTACAAAAGGTTGCAGGAAGTAATAAAATTGGGAACCGGAGCCATCGAAATCAAGGGTGGCTACGGCTTGTGTCTCGAAGGTGAATTGAAAATGCTTCGGGTCATGAAGCGTTTGAAGGAAGCCTCGAAAGCTCAAATCAAAGCAACGTTTCTTGGCGCTCACTCTGTGCCTATTGAATACAAAAACAATAAAGAAGGCTACATCAATCTCATCATCAATGAAATGTTGCCCGCCATTTCCAAAGAGAATCTTGCTGACTACATAGATGTCTTTTGCGAACAAGGCTTTTACACCAAAGAAGAAACAGAAACCATTTGCAAAGCTGGAATGAAGCATGGACTAAGGGCGAAAATTCACGCAAACCAACTAACAGTTTCCGGCGGGGTAGAAGCAGGGGTAGCAGTCAATGCCGTAAGTGTTGACCACTTGGAATCAATGGATGAAAATGCCATAAATGCTCTAGCTCAATCATCCACAATAGGCACACTTTTGCCGACTGCCGCATTCTTCCTACGAATGCAGTACCAGCCCGCAAGACAATTGATTGATGCAAACTGCGCAATTGCGATTGCCAGCGATTTTAATCCAGGCTCATCGCCTTCCGGCAACATGAATTTTGTTGTTGCCCTAAGCTGCATTCAAATGAAATTGCAACCCGAAGAAGCTATAAATGCTGCTACAATAAACGGCGCATGTGCAATTGAACTTCAAAGCGAAGTCGGTTCAATTTATCCGGGCAAGAAAGCAAATCTTATCATCACCAAGCCCATCTCTTCTCTGGCTTATTATCCCTACTCATTTGGAACCAATCTTATCGACAAGGTGATGCTCGCAGGAGAGTGGGTCTGAAAGTCTTACTCCCTAACGGTGTGATTTTTGAGCCATTGAATAGTGGAGTTTATCGTGAATTCATTAGCAAACCGGCTGTTTGGTATGTTGTTTTCTACCTTTAAGAAAATATTTTTTTCTTTTCTTGAAATAAATGCAATGCGGTGCCGTTTTAATACCATATCCAACTATCCAATTTCCTATTTTATGAAAAACTCTACTCGCATTCTCGTGCTTTTTTTGCTGCTTTTTACTGGGCAAGCAAAAGCACAGGACATTCATTTCTCACAATTTTTCGAAACACCTTTGCTCCGAAACCCTTCACTGGCGGGCATCTTCAATGGTGACTTACGCATCCAGGGTGTTTATCGAAACCAGTGGCAAAGCGTGACAACACCCTACAAAACAGGCTCATTCAATTTTGAATACAAAAAACCCGTTGGCCACGAAGACGATTTTCTTACGATGGGCTTGCAGATAGTTTATGATAAAGCGGGCACTACCAATTTTACAACCACTAACTTTTTGCCGGCAATCAACTACCATAAGTCTATCAGCGCTGATGTAAATCGCTACATCTCTCTTGGCTTCATGGGCGGGCTCATTTCACGCCACCTCGACCGCAGCAAGATGACTACTAACAATCATTTTGATGGAAATGGTTACAATCCGGCCCTTGGGGACGGCGAAACTTTTAATAGTGCATCCTATTCCTACTTTGATGGAAGTGTAGGGATGACCTATAATTCTGCACTCAGCTCTTCAGGCAACGATGAAAACAATTATTTTCTCGGAGTTGCTTATCACCATTTCAATCGTCCACGCAACAGCTTCTACCAGGATCCTTCTATCGAACTCCATCCAAAGTGGGTTTATTCTGGTGGTATCAAATTCGCTCTTGATGATGTTTCTTTTTTTACTGTTCATTCGGACCACTCTATACAAGGCCCTTCACAAGAAACAATTTTTGGTGCTCTCTATTCAAGGAACATCGGGCAGGATTACGACGATCCCGATTATACCCTCCATTTTGGAGCTTCATTCCGCTGGCAAGATGCTATCATTCCTGTTGCAAAGCTTGACTATCACCCGTTCTCAATTGCTTTGAGCTATGATGTGAATATTAGTCAGTTAAAGACTGCAAGTCAAGGCAGAGGAGGTATCGAGCTTTCGGTTACTTATCTCAGCTTTTTTGACAGGGATAATAGTAGTAAGAATGCCACAAAATGCCCAAGATTTTAGAAAGATTTCGTGCTGCGATTTTATAGGATGAGAAATGGTTGAGTAAACTTTCGTAACAATTGCAGTCTTTCCCATAATCCTTGCAAATCGTGACTTTGCTTGATTGAAAGATTGTTAAGGTTAATTATTTTGAACCTTAGAAGTTGGTCAGGATTTTGCAGAATGGAAATTATAATTACTTTTATCGCGGATTTAGTTATCGAGTACAATGAATAAACTCTACCTCATAATATTCTTCATAGCGTTCGCTTTTGTGGCCACAGCCCAGGATCCAGCAAAAACTGACCCGACTTATGCATCTGACATAACTAAGGTTAAGTCCGTTAAATTCTACCCCAATCCTGCAATTGACGTAATTAATTTCGAGTTCCTGAAAGCAAACCCACGTGATTTGACTTTGCAGGTATACAATTTTGTTGGCAAAAAAGTGTATGAATTGCCTGCAGTTTCTCAAAAGACATTCATCTCGTTGAATGAGTTTTATCGCGGCGTTTATATTTTCCAGCTTCGGGATAAATTTGGCCGAATTGTGGAATCTGGAAAGTTCCAGGTAAACAAGTAATGGCTTTCTAATGATTGGTTTGAACCACTATTAGTAAAGGGGGCATTTCACAATAGTTTAGTTATCTTCTCTAAAAAAAGTTGTCTCAAAAATATTGCCTCCCCCTATTTTTGCACTCCCAAATTTTTTGGACTGGCCTATAGTATAATGGTAGTACGACAGATTTTGGTTCTGTTTGTTGAGGTTCGAATCCTCATAGGCCAACTAGGCGAAGCGCAAATAGCTTCGCTTTTTGTTTATACCGTAGCTGCTAAGAACTCAATTGTAAAAATAGTTCCCTCCCCAATCTTGCTTTGCACCGTTATTTTGCCTTGGTGCATATCAACAATTTTTTTGGAAATGGCAAGCCCGATGCCTGAACCTTCAAATTCTGAGCGGGAATGAAGACGGGAAAATGCTTCAAATATTTTTTCGGTGTCTTTTTGTTCCATGCCAATTCCGTTATCTGCAATATGCACAAGAACAGTGTCACCTTTCCTTTCCCCTTTAATATGAATGAAAGGGGATTGTGTCGAAAACTTGATTGCGTTCGAAATCAGGTTCATAAATAATTGCGACAGGTAAGCTTCGTTACCCATTATCGGCGGAATCTCCTGATAATTAATTACTGCACCGCTTTCAAGCAAAACAATTTCAAGATCTTCTTTAGCTCGCTCAAGTGCACCTTGCACATGCATGGGTTTAAGCTCAATCTTGTTGCTAGTTTCGGATAGTGTTAGGACGTCCCTTATCAGCTTTTGCATTCGTGCAGAAGACTGATGTATTTTGTCAACATACTCTTTGCTTTTGTCATCCAGATTGTCAGCGTTCAAATCGGAGAGAAGCGAGGAATAAGTTTTTATTTTTCGCAAAGGCTCCTGCAGGTCGTGCGATGCAATGTAGGCGAAGGTTTCAAGACCCTTATTAGCATCTGCAAGGCTTTGTTCTGCTTCGATTCGTCGGGCAATTTCTGTTTCGAGTTCAGTATTAGTTCTTTGACTGAAAGCGTCGGGAAGAATTTTGATGAGCTGGTAAACCGTAAACATGCTCACGATGCCAGTAATGAGCCGTATGAGAGCATTGAAGCGATAAACAGGTACCCAAAACATAAGTGCATCTAAGAAGTGTGTGGTACCGCAAAGCAGAATAAAAGCTGCAAAGAGTAAATAAACTCCGTGAAATTTCAGCCCGCTTTTTTTTCGTGTGAAGTGTAGTATAATCACAGGCATCAGAAAATAAGCAAGCCACACCATGAGGTCGCTCACAATGTAGAGCCAGCCATGAAAGTCGCTCCATGAGCCACAATGCCAACGGGCAGGCCAAAGATGCGAATCGAAAAGACCTTTGAAGAAATCAGTTACCTGCTTCATTTCTATTTACTGAAAATAGTTCCTAAGAAATACTTTGGAATGAGGGTTCTAGGGGAAAGGAAACGGTAAATGTCGGATACTATCTCAAATCAAGCTTCACTTGTAGTTCATTTAATTGCTTTTCATCTATCGAAGACGGCGCATCAATCATCACGTCTCTGCCGCTGTTGTTTTTAGGAAAAGCAATAAAGTCACGAATAGTTTCGCTGCCACCCAGTATAGAACAAAGTCTGTCGAAACCAAATGCAATGCCACCATGAGGCGGAGCGCCATATTCAAATGCGCCAAGCAAAAATCCAAACTTGTTTTGTTGCTCATGGTCGTCCATACCGAGAGCTGCGAACATTTTTTGCTGTAAATCTTTTTGATAAATGCGAATGGATCCGCCGCCAATTTCGTTCCCATTCAATACCATGTCGTAAGCGTTGGCTTTGATATTGGCATAAGGGTGCTTGAGGTATTCGGCAGCATTTTCAATTGCCGGGTTGTTGTTTATCATCTCGTTAATCTGCGAAGGCTTTGGTGCGGTGAAGGGATGATGTCGTGCTACCCACCGATTTTCTTCTTCAGCGTATTCAAACAAAGGGAAGTCGAGCACCCACAGCAGCTTGAACTCATCTTTCTTACGCAATCCCAGACGCTCTGCCATTTCAAGTCTTAAATCGCTGATGGCTTTGCGGGTTCTTTCTTCTTTGCCTGCAAGAATTAGCAGTAAGTCGCCACTTTGTGCGTTGCAATATTTTGCAAGCTCTTTTAACTGTTCTTCATTGAAAAATTTATCGAAAGAGCTTTTGACTGTTCCGTCTTCATTCATTTTCGCGAAAGCCAAACCGCCCATGCCAATTTGCGGACGCTTTACCCATTCAATCAGTTCATCCGTTTGCTTGCGTGAGTATGCTGCAGCATTCGGAACAGCAATAGCCACAAGGGTTTCAGCATCATCAAACACTTTGAAGCCTGTTTCTTTGGATAAAGGCGAGCTGCTTATTTCACCTTGCTTCGACATAAAAACCGTTGAAGGAACTTTAAGGTTCGTGACCTTCATTCCAAAACGAATATCCGGCTTGTCAATGCCGTAATTCCACATTGCATCTTCCCAGGTCATGCGTTCAACAGTGTCTGAATAATCAATGCCTTTTACTTCCTTAAAGATGGACTTTATCATTCCTTCAAACATCTGCAGGATATCCTCCTGCTCCACGAATGCCATTTCACAGTCAATCTGGGTGAACTCAGGTTGCCTGTCTGCACGTAAGTCTTCATCGCGGAAGCATTTTACAACCTGGTAATATCGGTCATATCCGCTCACCATCAGCAATTGCTTGAATGTTTGGGGGCTTTGCGGCAAAGCATAAAACTCGCCGGGGTTCATGCGCGATGGCACGACAAAATCACGTGCACCTTCAGGGGTTGATTTGATGAGAAATGGTGTTTCAATATCCATGAAACCTTGTTGATGCAAATAATTACGTGCAGCGCGGTTGACGGCATAGCGCAGCTCTAAATTCCTTTTAACTGCATAGCGTCTCAAGTCGAGATAACGATACTTCATGCGAAGATCATCACCGCCATCGGTATCGTCCTGTATAGTAAAGGGAGGAACGGCAGACTTATTCAAAAGCGTAAAATCATTCACCAGCACTTCGATTTCGCCGGTAGGAATGTTTGGGTTCTTATTGCTTCGCTCATTCACTTTACCTTTTGCCTGCAGCACAAATTCTCTCCCCAACGGTTGTTCATCAAGCCGTTGGTTTAGTGCCTCATTAAATAGCAGTTGGGTGATGCCATAGCGGTCGCGGAGGTCAATAAATGTGATGCTTCCAAACTTGCGCACGGTTTGCACCCACCCCGCAAGGGTTACATCGGTTCCGGCATCGGTTATTCTCAGCTGGCCGCAGGTATGTGTTCTGTACATTGATTATGGTTTTGAAAAAGTGCGGCAAGATACTCAGTTGTGAGTTGTTCGTCGTCAGAGCACATACCATCTTCCATCTTCATCTTTTGAGTAGGTGAGTCCATTGCTCATTTCATGCGCTTCTTTGTTGAGCTTTGGGTGAATGAAATTTCTTTTCTCGTATACCCTGATCCCGTTGTTTTCTCTTGTCAGGTAAACGATTAATGCATTCATCGTTGGCGCTACTTCGTGCAGCCATTGTTCGTCGCTTTCTTTTACAAATGCCTGGCTCATGGTTTCTGGTTTTACTTATAAATTTAGTGTGGACTTCAAAGTTTTTAGGACATTTATGTACATTGTAACCTCTATTTTCCTCATTCTCAAAAAACTAATGCTATGCCAGAATTTGATACCGCACACGTCAAAAACATTGTGCTGCTGGGACATCCCGGCAGCGGTAAAACAACTCTCGCCGAAGCCATGCTGTTTGAGGCGGGCTTAATCCACAAGCAGGGAAGTGTTGAAGAAAAAAACACCGTCAGCGATTACACTGACATTGAAAAGGAGAGAGGCAACTCCATCTTCTCATCCCTCCTTCACACGAAGTGGAAAGGTTACAAAATAAACATCCTCGACACGCCGGGGTATGATGATTTTTCCGGGGAAGTGATTAGTTGCCTGCGTGTGGCGGACACGGGCATTATTGTGCTTAATGCCGCGATGGGCGTGGAAGCAGGTACCGACATCATTTGGGAATACACCGAACAGTTTAAAACACCGACCATTTTTGTTGTGAACCAACTTGATCACCCCAAAGCTGATTTCAACCGCACGATGCAGGAGGCAAAAAATCATTTCGGTAAAAATGTGGTGCTGGTGCAATATCCAATAAACGCCGGGCTCGGCTTCAATGCGATTGTGGATGTGCTGAACATGGTGATGTATAAATACAGCGACGGTGGTGGCAAACCTGAAAAGCTTGCAATACCAGACGATGAAAGAGCAAGAGCGGAAGAACTACACAAAGAACTGATTGAAGCGATTGCATCGAACGATGAAACGCTGATGGAGAAATACTTTGACAAAGGCGAGCTTACAGAAGATGAAATGAAAGATGGCTTGCACACTTCGATGGTGAAGCATGACCTGTTCCCAATGTTTTGTACGGCTGCGAAGCAGAACCGTGGCGTGGCAAGGCTGATGGGTTACATTGATAACGTTTGTCCTCCTGCCAATGAAATGCCTGCACAGAAAACTAAGGACGGTGCGCCGCTGTTGCTCGACAGCAAGGCTTCTGCGTGCTTGTTTGTTTTCAAAACAGTTTCAGAGCCGCACATTGGTGACCTGAGTTTCTTCAAGGTTTATTCGGGCACGGTGAAGAGCGGAATGGAGTTGGTGAATGCTGCTACTTCTTCCACCGAAAAAATAAACCAGCTTTTTGTAGTTGAAGGCAACAAGCGCATTCCTGTTAATGAACTGACTGCGGGTGACATCGGCGCTACACTGAAGCTGCGCAATACGCACACCAACAACACGCTGCACGAAAAAGGCAAGGCGTGTGAGCTGGAGCCAATTGTTTTCCCCGAACCGAAGCTGCGCATTGCCATTGCCAACAACAAAAAAGGCGAGGAAGAAAAGCTGGCCGATGTAATGCACCAGTTGCAGGAAGAGGACCCAACCTTGCAGATTGAAGTATCTGCCGAGCTTGGGCAAACGCTATTGCATTGCCAGGGCGATATGCACCTTGCCGTCATTAAGTGGAAGCTGGAAAATCTTCATCATCTCGATGTGCAGTTCAACAAGCCGAAGATTGCATACCGCGAAACCATAAGGAAAGAAGCGGAATCGCTTTACCGACATAAAAAGCAATCGGGTGGGGCAGGGCAGTTTGCGGAAGTGGCTATGCGCATTGAGCCGTGGTACGAGGGAATGCCGGAGCCGCACGGCCTCACTGTTCGCGGCAGGGAAGAATATGATTTGTCGTGGGGTGGCAAGCTGGTTTATTACAACTGCATTGTGGGTGGGGTAATTGATACCCGTTTTCTTCCTTCGATTATGAAGGGCGTGATGGAAAAGCTGAACCACGGGCCAATCACGGGCTCGTATGTGAGGGATGTGCGTGTGTGCGTGTTCGACGGAAAGATGCATGCTGTTGACAGCAACGATATTTCGTTCAAATTGGCGGGACTAAATGCTTTCAAAGATGCTTTCCAAAAGGCTGACCCGCTGCTGATGGAGCCAATTTATAGTGTGGAAGTTCGTACGCCTGATGAACTCACCGGCAACATTATGGGCGACATACAGATGCGCCGCGGCATGGTGGAAGGCGTTGATGCCGCAGGCCACTTTACCGTGGTGAAAGCTAAAGTGCCGCACTCCGAAATGAACAATTATTCGTCCACGCTGCGAGGTATCACGCAGGGGCGTGCGAGGTTCTCTATGCGCTTTGATCATTATGCGCCTGTGAGTGCTGAGTTGCAGCGCAAGCTGAGTGAGGCTTACAAGAAAGAGGCGGATGTGGTGGAAGCGTGAGTTCCGTTCAATGAATAACTAATCATTCAACCCCTTTCCGCTGAATATTTGCTCTCTGCATTTCTCAATTCTTGCTTCGCGGGTTTTAGATTGTTTGGGGGCGGAAAAATGAAGGAGATATCCCCGCTGCCTTCCCGGGGTTAATGCTTTGAAAGCTTTTTTCAAAGCGGGGTCTTCGTTTAATTTCTTTTGGAATTCTTCGGGCATTGCGAATGCTGCGGTCTTTTTCAAAGGCACTTTCATGCCTGCCTTTTCTACCTCGATGGCCTCATGGATGTAGGCCTTTAGCGTGGGTGTCAGCTTAGTTATTTCCTTGGCATTAGTGAAACGGATTTGCCTTGCCGCTTGCACATTCTCTGTTTGCTGAATGAGTATGCCTTTCGGATCTTTTAGCAATGCGCCTTTGAAAAGCAGCAGCGCACAGTATTCTTTAAAGCCGTGAATTAAAACGATGTTGCTTTTGCCGAACGTGTAGCACGGGCAACCCCACTTCAATTCTTCATTGAGCCCGCAGTCGAGGGCGATTGTTCTTAGCTTCTCAAATTCTTCTTGCCACTTTGTGGCTTTGGTGAAAAAGAAATCAACCTTGGGGTCCATGATGGTTTGATTAGTGCGGCAAAAGCTTCTATTGCCCTATTATAAATGCGAAAATTATAGACGGCCACTCACATATCTTGAGCAATCTCAGTCCGAGCATAAACCAAAAACAAGATAATAAACTTCCTTAAAAACGGCACAGATACGCTAGGGCACATTACCCCAGCATTCTTATCATTCTACGCCATTCTCAGCCCACATCCACGCCCTCGATCATTAACCATCTCATTCTCTTCTCTTTTTACACAACAAAATTAATTACTTCATAAAAACAATAACTTTTTTGCCCCAAAATCTTCTTCAAGGAAGGCCTTCCTTACAGAAAAGTGTCCACTCCTTACAGAAAGGTGTCGAGACCTTACAGTAAAGTGTCGGCACCTGACAATAAAGTGTGCCTTCCGTGAGGAAGAAAAGTGCACTTTTTCTTTTTGCAGCCGTGTATTTCTGGAAGAAGCTCATCAATCTTCGTAAAACTTGCCACTTTTCTCGTAAAAGAGTGGACACTTTTCTGTAAGGAGGGCGTTCCTTTAAGAAGGGAGAGCGTTTTCTTCTGAAATGTGTGACATCTTTTGATTATAAAAACGGCTCGAAGAGTAGTTAGGATGGCGACTCTACAAACTCCTGATCTTCCCAATAATTCCCGTAGTAGAAAACCCTTCGAGAATTGGATTGATGACTACTCTTCCGCCGTTGGCGATTACTTCCTGGGCACCGACAATTTGGTCGACGGTGTAGTCGCCGCCTTTTACAATCACGTCGGGCATGAGAGCGGTGATGAGTTCGAGGGGAGTGTCTTCGTCGAAGAGTGTTACGGCATCAACAATGGCGAGGCTTGCAAGCAGCAGGGCACGGCTGTCTTCGTTGTTCACGGGGCGATCATTGCCTTTCAAACGTTTGGTGCTGGCGTCGGTGTTTACGCCCACCACCAGGATGTGTGCTTCTTTGGCGGCGTCGCTAAGTGATGCGATGTGGCCGGCATGAAGTATGTCGAAGCAGCCATTGGTGAATGCAACGGTTTTGTTCATAAACTTCCAAATGGCAACCTGGCGTGCAAGCGCTTCACGACTGTATATCTTCAGGGGAATAGATTCGGGCTTGTTCATTTGTTACTCTTTTTTTGTTGTGCCACGGCAAAAGCCCAAGCGATATGAAACCGACAAGAAGAATGATGAGAAACTGTGCAAACCATTGCAACGTGCCATTTGCAAATCCAAGCTCAAACGATATGCCGTTGCGCTCCAGCACACCCGCAAGCAGCAGGGCATAAGCGCCAATGCCACCGGGCGTGAGTATCATGCCAATGCTGGCGAAAGCAAGCGCCGACACAGCCACTTTAAGCGATAAGCCCGATGTGCCCGCCGTGGCATAAAAGCCTACCCATGTGCCCAGCAGGTACATTGCCCAAATGCCCAGCGATGCAAAAATGAAGGGCCACTTCTGCTTCATGTATTTCACGCTGATGATGCCATGCCCGATGCCTTCGATAAACTTCACGATGGAATGCACGAGCCTGACGTGAAGAAAGCGGCTTGCCACAAACCGGATGACCGTGAATGCCATGATGAGAATGAGAATGACCGAAAGAATTTTTACCACTGAAAAATGCCCGCCTTTATCTGCAAACATTTTTTGCATGAGCTGGTAGCCATAAGTGCCGATAACATCGTATTGCAGCACCAGCGCCAGCACAAACATGGCGAGAAGACACAACACATCGAAGGCGCGCTCGGCCACAATGGTTCCCATCAGCTTTTGAACGGGGACGTTTTCATACTTCGCAAGAATGGTACACTTGAGCACTTCGCCGAGGCGTGGCACTGCAAGGTTTGCGAGATAGCCAATCATAACGGCGCAAAAAGTATTGAGCAGAGAGGGATGATGGTTCATGGGCTCCATCAGCATCTTCCATCGCAATGCCCTGAGCAAGTGGCTTGTTGAAAGAATAAAGAACACGGGAATCAGAAGCCAGTAGCGGGCTGTGGCGAAGGCGGCTTTGAATTCATTCCATTTATCGGGCGGAATTTGTTGCAGACTCCACCACACCAGAAATACGCCAAGACCCAGGAACAAAATGTATTTGAGTATGCCGAGGATTTTCTGCTGCATTGAATTAGTTGACAGTTCACAGTTAGCAGTTGACAGTTGACCATTTGGCAGCTGTCATCATCACCTGAATTAGTTCCGCAAGATAAGATTATCAATCAGCCTTACATCGCCTATGAATGCAGCAATGAGTGCAACGGCTTTAGTATCGTTGCTATTTCCATTGAGCGGTTGCAAGGAATGTGCATCCGCGATTGACACGTAATCGACCTTGCTGAAGCCGTGTTGCAAAAGATAATCGGTCGCATGTTGCTCAAGCACTTGCGGTGATTGGTTTGTGAGGTTGTCTTTTATATGGTTTAGCATTTTGAAAATAGCGGCAGCATCATTTCGTTGTTGATCGCTAAGCCGCATGTTACGGCTGCTCATTGCAAGGCCGTTGTCTTCTCTTTTAGTAGATGAAATGACGAGCTCAATATTTTTCTGCAATAGCTCCACTAACCTTGCCAACGCCATGCACTGCTGGTAATCTTTTTGGCCGAGGAAAAACTTGTGCGGCTCGACAATGTCGAGCAGCCTGTGCACTACACGGCACACGCCCTGGAAATGTCCGGGGCGATACTTTCCTTCTAAAAGCGTTTCAAGCTCACCAAGGTCATAGTAGCTTGCAGTGGTTGTTCCGTCGGGATAAATTTCTTCTACTGATGGTAGGAACACAATATTGCAGCCTGTTTTTTCGAGCAGGTAAATGTCGTTGCCCGTTGTGACAGGATATTTCTCGAAATCTTTTGCATCGTTGAACTGCGTGGGATTTACAAAGATGCTGCAAACGGTCAAATCGCTTTGCTGCCTGGCCGATTCAACAAGAGATAGATGACCATCGTGCAAGGCACCCATTGTTGGCACGAAACCAATAGTCTTTCCTTGCCCCTTTAGTTGGTTAAGATAGTTGCTAAGAGTTGCTGCTTCTTTAAATAAAATCATTGCGTTGTTGTTAGTTGGTCTAATGCGCTTTCGATGGAAGGGTATAAGAATGTAAAACCTGCCTCGTTGATTTTGTTACTGCTAACGGTGGCGCTTTTCAATACTTCAATGCTCATTTCGCCGAGTTTAAGCTTCAGTACGAAAGCAGGCACATGAAGCGGGATGAAGAATTTGCCTTTCAGCTTTTCGGCAAGCTGCAACGTTAGGTCTTTATTGGTGACAGGCATAGGGGAAACAGCATTGTAAACACCGTATATTTCTTGATGTTCAATACAATATAAGATCAAGCGGCAGAGGTCTTCGATGTGTATCCAACTGATCTTTTGTTTGCCGCTTCCGAGCATGCCGGCAACGCCAAACTTCAATGGCTTTTTGAATTCGGGGAATGCGCCTCCTTTGTTGCTCAATACAATGCCAAAGCGAAGAATGACAAGCCTTTTGCCTAAATCTGAAACAGGTTGAATGCTATTCTCCCAGAGCCTGCAGGTTTCTCCCAGAAAGCTTTTGTCGGCGGGCATCTCTTCGGTGAAAGCTTTTTTGCCACCGCGGTTTTTATCATCGCCATACCATCCGATTGCGGAAGCGCTAATGACTGTCTTTACTTTGTTGGGAGTTTGTTTCAGTGCCTTCACCAAAGTTTCGCTGCTCTTAGTTCGGCTTTCTACAAGTTCCTTTTTGCGTTTGTCTGTCCATTTTTCGTCGGCAATGCCGGCCCCGGCAAGATGAACAACGTAATCGGCTGAGGCGATTGCTACCTCATCAATGGTTTGCTTGTTGGTGTCCCATGCTGCATAGGTAACATTCTGCTTATTAGAGTTCTTTTTTCCACGACTGAGTATTATGACCTGGAAGCCTTTGCTGACAAGCATTTTGGTGAGCGCAGTTCCAACAAGGCCAGTGCCACCTGTAATGAGGACTGTGGGCATGGGGAATAATGAGCTATGAGTTATGAGTTATGAGTTGTTGCTTTCTTCATAGTTTTTCTCCGCTGCTTGTGCTTTTTCAAAATCTAGAACAACACCGTTGATGCAGTATCGTAAATGAGTTGGCGGCGGGCCGTCTTCGAACACGTGGCCGAGGTGGGCTTTACATCGCCCGCACTGCACTTCGGTGCGATTCATTCCGTGGGTGTGATCAGGTGTGTAAATGACTGAGCCTTTGCTGATTGGAGCGTAAAAGCTGGGCCAGCCGCAGCCGCTTTCGAACTTTGTATCGCTTTTAAACAAAGGATTGCCGCAGGCTGCGCAATAGTATGTTCCTACTTCCTTGTTTTTTTCAAATTGACTTGTCCATGGGCGCTCGGTTCCTTTTTGCCGCGCTATGTGATAAACCTCAGGTGATAAAACCTGCTTCCACTCTTCATCGGTCCTGACTACTTTATCGGTATCGGTGCGGGAATAAAACGGGTTCTTGTTTGATGATTCCATAGAAGATCATTGAGTGTTTAAGAAATTATGCCATTGAATGCCGTTGCAAAAGTAGCTGATAGGGAAGGCATTGAGACTAAGACTGTAAGTGTTGGGGGTTAACTTCTCATTAAGAGTCATAGATGGGTTTGCTTTTACCTTTGTCCGCCAAATAAAAATAACGATCCGCAATGTTGAAACTAAACTCATTGATGATGTTTTGCTGTTTGCTTTGTTTTGCTGCAACAGCTCAAAAGACACCGCAAGCTGCGCCGCAGCCAGCTCCTCAAAAGACTATACAAGTTGCTCCCCAACCAGCACTTCCGCCGCAACAAAATTTTGCCTACAAAAAAATTAACCGGCAACTGGAATATGCCTTTATAGTTAACAAGCCGGGTAACACGCATCCAAAAGAGGGCGACCAGATAAAAGTGAATATGCAATCGGTGTGCAACAACAGGCTGATGTATAGCACTGCAATAGCTAACAAAGGAAAGCCTGCGATATTCGGGGTGGCTAAACCTGCCTACAAAGGCGACCTGATAGAAGCCATTATGCTGATGACGCCAGGCGACAGCATTGTGTGCCTCACCGATGCGGATTCGCTGTTTAAGAATGCGAAGAATAAGATGCCGCCTTTCATCAAGCACGGCGATAAGGTGCAGTATTTCATTAAGCTTGTTTCGATTAAGCCAAAGGAAGAGGTGCAGAAAGAGCAGCAAGCGCAGTTTATGAAGATGATGAAGGAGCAGGAGGAAAAACAAAAAAAAGCTGCTGCAAAGCAAATGCTGATAGATGACAAAGCTTTGAAGGCATACTTTGCAAAAAAGAATGTGTCGCCGACAAAAACGGCATCGGGCATGTACTATCTTATTACACAGGAAGGCACAGGTGAGAAGCCTTTGCCGGGCGACAATGTGACGATGAATTATACAGGCACATTGCTCGATGGCACTAAGTTCGACAGCAACGTGGATACGGCTTTCCAACACACGGTCTTTCCAGCACAGTGGGATCCGAAGCTTGGAATTCACGTGACTTGAAGTCG
>JADMIO010548993.1_pt1 | contig 40311 bp, 47 predicted proteins | sample 8958161 | NCBI WGS metagenome assembly JADMIO01 (sample SAMN16585339, study PRJNA669376) | soil metagenome | isolation source: Crop rotation soil | place: USA: Cullars Rotation, Alabama | collected 2011
ATCAGGGGACAGAAGCGAGTCTCGCGCAACCGATGGGCAATGTCGGCATCGGCGATGTCAGCGGGTCGAACGAGCTCGACGGACTGTTTCGGATCAAGCCGGACGAACCGCGCAAGGAGGGCGTCCGGCTAGCTGCGAACGACACCCCGGAGGACCCAACCCCGGTTCGCGATCCGACACCGATCCGCGAAGCCGCACCGCTGGTCGATCCCGCGCCGAAGATTCCGGAAGAGATGCCGCCTAAGGGCGGGGCCAGGATGGTCTTTGTCCGCGACGCAGCGCAATGGGTTGCACGTAATGCCGGCCGCGCCGCGCTGGCTGTCGAGACATATTTTGAGGCGCTTGACCAGGTCGAGAAGATCAAGGCGCTGACCGACGCCATCAAGTCCGCCAACGATCCCGCAAAGACCCTCGAGGAGCTTCAGGCGCCGATCGGCTCACCCAGCCAGGGCGGGTATGAGGATCACCACATCGTCGGTCAACATCCGCAGAACCGGCAGCAGTTCGGCGATGATCTGATTGACAGCCGGGAAAACAAGGTGCGGATTCCCGTTGTGGAGCATATTGACATCAGCGCGTGGTATTCGAGGGGAAATGACGAATTTGACGGTTTGTCACCCCGCGACTATCTGCGCGGCAAGGATTGGGACGAACAGAGGCGTGTGGGTCTGGACATCCTTCGAAAACGAGGCGTTCTCAAATGAAGGAAAAACCGGTGAACCAAGTCAGTGTGCAGGAACTGGTCGAGCGCTTTGTATCGATCGGCCTCGCCCAGTACGATGCCCTCTACGTCGCCGATACTAGCAAATATAATCGGCTCTACGCGATCATGGTAGATATCAGGAACGAGTTGAAACGCAAGGAAGGGGATCAGCGCCGCGCATTGCTGCCGTTGCTAGACCACCCCAACCCGCAGGTTCGAATGAAGGCGGCCAATACCCTGCTGGCAATTTCGCCCGACCTTGCCCGAAAAGCATTGGAAAGCGTGCGCGAGTCCAAAATTTACCCCCAGGCCATGGATGCTGGAATGACGCTGAGCGCATTGGAAAACGGCACATTTGTTCCGAGCTGATGTTTGCAGGCAATATTATTTTCGCCGCCAAATCATTACCGACAAGGCTGCAGGCTCGGGTGAGTGCGGCTGTACTGCGCGGTGCGACCGTACTCCTCCTTCCAAAATTCCATCTATGAAAATCAGACAACATTATCATCGCCGTCGTCGCGGCCGCGGCCATTCATTGAAGCTTGGCAAAGCAGCGATCCGGTCCCTGTCAGAAGAAGAATTTCAGCTCGTTCTTTCACAGGTTTCAACTTGATCTTGTCAGCATCCGACCGATCAGATTGAATATTCCCCGCAATGCGGGAGCTGCAAGTGCAAAGGAGAATATTTCTCAGCTATCGCCGGGAGGACAGTGCCGGTCAGAGCGGAAGAATACGCGACCGCCTGGTGCGAGATTTTGGCAAAGACTATCTGTTCATGGATGTCGACGGTATTCCACTCGGTACAAATTTTATCAAGAGATTGAATGACGAGGTTGCAAGCTGTGACGTGCTCCTGGCTGTGATCGGGAAGCAATGGATTGAACTTCGGGATGAGAGAGGTCATCGGCGGTTAGACAACCCCCACGATTTCGTGAGAATTGAAATAAGCGCCGCTCTTCAGCGTGATATTCCGCTGATTCCAATTTTGCTTGATGGCACAAAAATTCCATCGGCCGAGCTGCTGCCAGACAATATGAAAGAACTTGCGGTCCGAAATGCGCTCGATGTCAGACATGCGTCCTTTCACGCGGATTTGGATCGACTTGTCGGCGAGTTGAAACGAATCGTACCCGGATCGACTGGAGCAATTTCAGAAGCGTTGCTCGCACTCGTGGTCAGTGCGCTCGCTGTTCTGGGCGCTTGGGGATCTGTACACGTCGTCTGGTGGTTGACGCACGAGCTGCTGAAGATTTGGTTTCCAGAGGGCGAGAAGGGCCTTTACGTTACGCCAAATTTGTTCAGAGGAATTTATCTCATGACCGCATACGTCGCGATTGCGGGCTGCGGGTCGCTGGCTGCCGTCATTCGATTCAGAAATTTCAAGAAATTATTCTGGATCGCCGTTGGTGCTTTTTCATATTTCCTGGTTCTTGGCGTTTGCGCCGCTATCCAGAGATACGACATTTTCTCACCGATGGTCCCGGTCCTCGGCGTAGCCGTTTCAATTGGCATTTTGGGCACCTTTGTATTTGTGAGACGCATAAAGAAATGAGGACCATCTGTTAAAAGCGCGGCTCTTGTCGTCACACACCGCTTCTATCGCTCCCCCGGCCACCACACCGAGGGCGGGTCCTTTGCGGAAATCTTCGTTGGCCGCAACGCCACAAGACTGCTGCGTTTGTACGGATAGCCGCGGAGCTGCGAGCAGTCCTTGCAGCGCATGTAACGCTCCAGTTCATGGATCGGCGTCGTCTTCGGACGGCGGATGATGTTGAGCGCAACGGTCTGGTTGGTGTCGCAGCCGAGGCAACGGACTTCCAGATAAAGTTGCCCTGCGTTCAGCGCGTCGGCGATCGTGGGCGAGGGCTGCGCCGGTCCCTGGTAGCCGAGCATGCGCTGGTTCCAGGCTTCGCAGGCGAGCATGTCGGCCTTCTTGCGCGCCTCGCGCGCGCGCTCGGCCGAGGCGCGGATGGAACTGCCGTAGAGTCGCTCGCGGGATTTGGTGCCCATGTGCGGAAGATGCGGCGGCGAACGCCCGCGGGCAAGCCGCTACCGATTGGGGCTTCGTCGTGCAGGCAGCGCTAACGTAACCCGTAGGGCGCAATAAGCGACGCGCAGCGGCGCGCATTGCGCCGCAATCGGCGCAATGCGCGGAGCCTGTCATCGGGCGGCGCCTTGCGCCGACCCGGTGGCTTATTGCGCCCTACGGAGCGGCGCACCAGGAGAAAAACATGGTTCGCGATCCTGCTTACGGCCTCACAGCTGAGGCGCTGGACTATGCGCGGCAGCGCTATGAGAAGACGGACCAGCCGGCGCGCACCATCGCGCATGATGTGGGAATTTCACGGGACAAACTTTACAAGATCATCAAGGCGGAGGGCTGGCCGCTGCGCGAGGACCGGCCGCCGCGCGGCCTGTCGGAGGCGTTGAAGCTCGACCTCGAGGCTACCGAGGCGGAAAACAGGCTGGCCGAAGCATCCCGGGCCGAAGCATCGCAAGCCGAAGCATCCCAGGCCGAAGCGTGCCAGGCCGAACACGGCGCCGCCGATCCGGACATCCCCCCGACTCCCGATTTGGTTGCGGCGCGGCTGGAGGCGGAGTTGGAAAAACAGCTGCGCACGGTCGAAAGCCTGCGCGGCGAATCCGCTCCCCGGGGAAAACGGTCCGCCGAAGCCGAGCGCATCGCGCGCACGCTCGCGATACTCACCGAAACCTTGTTCAAGGTGCGCCGCCTGCGCCAACCTGGAGGCTCGCAAATAACCGATGACGACGACCTGCCTTCAGACATCGACGGATTCCGTCTCGCCCTTGCGCACCGCATTGAAGCGTTTGTCAGGAGCCGGACTGACGGAAACCTGGGTGAACCAGGCGAGCCTTCGGACAGAGAGCCGGCTGGATCATGATTTTGCGGTGCTCGCGCATCCGCATCAGGAATATCGCTGCGCCGGCAACAATGGCGGGCCGTGGACCACCTGGCTGATGCTGGGCGGGCGCGGCGCCGGAAAGACCCGCGCCGGCGCCGAGTGGGTGAGGGCGATGGTGCATGGCCTTCCGCCCTGGACCAGCCGCCCGCATGGCCGCATCGCGCTGGTCGGCGAGACCGCGCATGACGCGCGCGAGGTGATGGTGGAGGGGGAGTCCGGCCTGCTGCGGACCTCGCCGCACAGCCAACGCCCGGAATGGATCGCCACGCGCAAACGGCTGGAATGGCCTAACGGCGCGATCGGAGAGGTGTTTTCCGCCGACGATCCGGCAAGCCTGCGCGGGCCGCAATTCGAGGCGGCGTGGTGCGACGAGCTCGCGAAATGGCGCTATGCGGAGGCGACCTTCGACATGCTGCAATTCGGCTTAAGGCTGGGGCAAAGGCCGCGGCAACTGATCACCACGACGCCGCGTCCGCTGCTGGTGCTGAAGCGGCTGCTCGCCGATCCGCGAACGCTCGTGACGCGGGCGCCGACCAGCGCCAACCGCAATTTCCTCTCGCCGGTGTTTCTCGAAACCGTGGTCGGCCGCTATGCCGGCACGCGGCTCGGGCGGCAGGAGCTCGACGGCGAACTGATCGAGGACCGGCCCGACGCGCTGTGGTCGCGCGCGCTGGTCGAAGGCTGCCGCGTCGACGCCGCGCCTGCGCTGTCACACATCATGGTAGGCGTCGATCCTCCGGGCTCGTCGCGGCAGGGCGCAGATGCCTGCGGCATCGTCGCGGTCGGGCGCACTGAGGGCGGGATGTATTTTGTGCTCGAGGATGCATCCGCAAGCGGCTTGACGCCGCAAGCCTGGGCCACAAAGGCGATCGCGCTGTACCGGCGGCTCAACGCCAACTCGCTGGTCGCCGAAATCAACATGGGCGGCGAGATGGTGCGCTCGGTGCTGCGCCAGGTGGACTCGTCAGTGCCCTTGAAAGAGGTGCATGCGACGCGCGGAAAATATCTCCGCGCCGAGCCGGTCGCAGCTCTCTACGAGCAGGGCAAGGTAAAACACGTCGGATGCTTTCCGCTGCTGGAGGACGAGATGTGCGACTTCGGCATCAACGGCCTGTCGTCCGGCGCCTCGCCGGACCGGCTCGACGCGCTGGTGTGGGCGATCTCCGCGATGCTGTCGGACCGCTACTGGGACGGGCCGCGGATTACGCAGCTGTAGCCTCAGCGCGTCGTCCCCGCGAAGGCGGGGACCCATAACCCCTGACGCTGATGATCGCGCCGGGCGTTGCAACGGCCTTTTTCAAACCGAAACGACACGGCGTATGGGTCCCCGCCTTCGCGGGGACGACGCGCGTCGGGAGTTTGCCATGTTCGATCGACTGAAAACCTTTTTCGCCCCGCCCGAAACAAAATCCTCGCGCACGGCGCGGCTGGTGGCGTTCGAGAATGGCGGGCGGGCGCGGTGGACGCCGCGCGATTATGCGGGGCTCGCGCGCGAGGGGTATCTCGCCAATGCGATCGTGCATCGCTCGGTGCGGCTGATCGCGGAAAATGCCGCGGCGTGCCAGTTTCTCGTGTTCGAGGGCGCGGCCGAGCGCGACGGGCATCCGCTGGCGCAACTGTTGACGCGGCCCAATCCGCGGCAGGACGGCGCCGCGCTGTTCGAGACGCTGTATGCGCATCTGTTGCTCGCCGGCAATGGCTATCTCGAGCAGGTCTCGCTCGACGAGAGAGTGCGCGAGCTCTACGCGCTGCGCCCCGACCGCATGAAAGTGGTGCCCGGCGCCGACGGCTGGGCCGAGGCGTATGACTATACCGTCGGCAGCCGCAGTCTGCGTTTCGACCAGCATGCGAGCGCCGTGCCGCCGATCCTGCACCTGACCTTCTTTCATCCGCTCGACGACCACTACGGCCTCGCGCCGCTCGAGGCGGCGGCGATCGCGGTCGACACCCACAACGCCGCGGCGCGCTGGAACAAGGCGCTGCTGGACAACGCCGCGCGACCCTCCGGCGCGCTGGTGTTTTCCGCCGACAACAACGTGCTGTCGGGCCAGCAGTTCGACCGGCTGAAGCGCCAGCTCGACGACACCTATACCGGCACCGCGAATGCCGGCCGGCCGATGCTTTTGGAAGGCGGGCTCGACTGGAAGGCGATGTCGCTGACGCCCAAGGACATGGATTTCCTCGAGGCAAAGCACACCGCGGCGCGCGAGATCGCGCTCGCCTTCGGCGTGCCGCCGATGCTGTTAGGCATTCCCGGCGACAACACCTTTGCCAATTACCAGGAGGCCAACCGCTCTTTCTTCCGCCAGACGGTGCTGCCGCTCGCCGCGCGCACCGGCTGCGCGATCGCGCAATGGCTGAGCCCGCAGTTCGGCGAAAGCGTGCGCGTCACCATCGACACCGATCGCATCGACGCGCTCGCCGCCGACCGCGCCGCGCTGTGGGACCGCGTCACCGCAGCACCCTTCCTGACGCTCAACGAAAAGCGCGAGGCGGTGGGCTATGCGCCGGTCGAGGGCGGGGACAGGTTCGAGTAACCGCCGTTTCCCGGGCGCGATGCAGCACGCCGCTTCTTTGCGGCGTGATGCATCGCAGAACCGGGATCGTATCAAGCACCGTCCTCTGTTTCCCGGGCGCGATGTAGCGCGAAGCGCTGCTTCGCTGAACCGGGATCCTATCAGGCACCGGCGTCTGTAACGGTCCCGGCTCTGCGCTGCACCGCTCCGCACGGGCTCCGCGCTGCACCGCGTCCGGGAAACAAGAAGAGATTTTTTCGCATGCCGCAAAAATCGCCCCCGCGCATCGACGAGCGCTGGATCCGTCACGACTGGCGGCTGTGGATCCGCCCCGACATCGCGCGCTGGATGAAGCCCGGCGTCGATCCCGCCGACGTCATCCCCGGGCTCGCGCGCGAACGCGCGCAGAAGCAGGCAGCCGAGGAAAGAGCGCGCGCCGCGGAAGACGCGGCGCTTGCCGCCGAGATCGCGCACGAACGCCGCGCGCTGGCGGCGCTCAACGAGGAGGTGCGGGAGCTCAACGCCGAAATGGCGCGGTGGCGGCGCAGGCTGGCGGATGAAGAAGCAAAGTACAGCCCGAGCCAGCCGCGCGTGCCCGCCGGCAATCCGCGCGGCGGTCAGTGGACGGATCGCACCGGAGGCCAGGGTACGGTTGCAAACCCGGGCCAGGACGCGGGTCAGGGGACAGCCGCGAGCCTCGCGCAGCCGATGGGCAATGTCGGCATCGGCGACGTCAGCGGGTCGAGCGAACTCGGCGATCTGTTTCGGATCAAGCCGGACAACACGCGCGTCGAGGGTGTCGAGGTCGGAGGCGACGTCATCAGAGTTTGCATCGCTAGCGGCATCTCGTCATGGAAAGACGATTTCGGAAACAAGAGATACAGAGTCACATTTGATTGTGTCGGAGGACCGTCTCTTATAAGAAACTACATAGGTAACTATCCTGGCATGGTTCGCAATCCATATCGATAGATCGTATCGATATCTCCCTCGACATCGATAGGCGGCCATCATGAGCCAAGCTTCGGACGAAAAGTTCAGCCATCCGCGATCCGTTACAATTTCCCCTGCCGCGCTGTCGATGGCGCGCGAATTTGCGCTCGATGTTGGGCAAATGGGGTACGCTCGCCAGGTTGTTGTGTTCGACTGGGCAGAGTCGATCACCGTGCTAGAGCCCGGCCAGCCCGAGCGAGATATTGGCCCTTGTCTCATGATCAGTGCTTATCGCCGGGATCAAGTGCCGTCTGAGGCCGTCGAAATGATTGACGGATTTGCCTTGACGCTCGTCATCCCGGACGAGGCCTGGCCGCCCGGCGCACTGCGGTTGATCGACGTCGATGAGAGTCAGCTATTCAAGCTGGCGCTGCGATAGACGCGAAGCTGCGAGGTTGCGATTGTTCCGCGATCAAGCGATCGGACACAACTTTCCCGACGTTGTTCGTGATCCATTTCGATGCTGGAATCACAACAGCGGCCTTGCTCTGTTGAAATCGGGCAGTTTGAGGCTCGCCGAGGAACCTCGCCTGCACATTCCGGAAGAGTTCGAACAAGTCGTCACGGGTATCGACCCCGAGGGTGCGAAATTGGAATCGCTCCAAAGCCCGGCGGCGGCGCTTAGGCATTGGGATGACGATGACCTCCGCCCGGTGCTGGCATATCTGAACGAGCTGCTGAACGGTCGCTATTCCGACGCAGAGCTTCACTACGTCTGGAGTGCGGCGCTTACTCGGCGTGTTCGCGCGCGGCTGCATTACGGTGTTGCCGCGAGAGTTCGGCGCGATGGCTGCGCCGTATCCTCGACAGGGCCGACAGGCCCACGCCGAGGCCGAGCAGTCCCATAAGGACGGGGCCCGAGAGCACGAAAAGCAAGGTCGAAGTCATGCCCGGATATCCGCCAGAATGTCGCTCCCGGTCTTGTGCAGGACGAACGCCAGAAGGAAGCAAATGACAGCCAGCGCCAGCAGCACTTCAAAGCCTCCGCCGCTGACAGGCGTACCAGCAATATAGGCGATCAATGGAGCAATAGCACCCGTCGTGGCCAGATTTGTGGCGAGCGAATTGAGCCACGACGCCGCATGTTTGGCTTGTTCGATTTCGGCGAGGGTCATCTGCTGCCGCTTGCTTCCGATGCCCGTGATTGTTTCTCGACCGTTGAGCCCGCGCAACCTTCGGATCCGCGAAAAGCGCCGGCCGGACAACCGCCAGTAAGTTGTGGCAAGGCCGCTCGTGCGGCGATGATGACCCATGGCGAAAGCACGTTACTGGGACGGGCCGGAGGGCTCGCATCGAAGCTATTGCGTGGCGGTCCACGCGCTCATGATGACATTCATGGCGGAACGAAAGATCGTGCCGGAGACCATGACGCCCGATCACGCCCGCGAGGTGCTGAAAGAGATCAGAGAATCGGACGATCCGCGCATTCGCGACTTCAATCGTACGATGCGCATGCTCGCGGTTCATTGCGGGTCCCTGGCTGGCCCGGACAACATCGTTGCGCACGCGCACCAGCTTGTCTGGCGCGACCTGCATGACAAGGCGAGCGAGGTCCTCGATGCCTTCGGCAAGAAGGATTGCCTCGGCAAGGCCGACTACTGGATCGTCGATGACGACTGGGGTTTGGACTTCATCCGGGTCGAGGTGCAGAATTTGCAGCTGCTCGCACGTGCCGTCGTCGGCAAACTGAAGCACATCCTCGCCGATTTTCCCGGATGGCACATCGCCGTTCGCGTCGACGTGCCGGGCAAGGAAAAAAACTGGCCGCTGATGGGCATTCTGATCTTTCGCGGCCGGGTGATCGATCGTCTGAAGCGCGAATATCTGCCCGCGGAGTTTCGGCACATCAGCTACGAGGGGATGTGACGATCGCGGCGAGCTTTCCCGGAACAGACGATGAGGAAAAGCTGTTCGTTTCACGATTTCGATGCGTCCGGGTGGCCTTCTCCGGACGACCTGAAAAAATATTTCTCGGCAGGGGGGAGGTTATGGGCGTCGCACGGCAACGACAGCTGGGCCTTGCGCGGGGAGGGGCTTTACGGGACGACGATATTGCCGCCGTCGGATGCGGTCACCGTCGAACTGCGCATGACGGGCAGTCCCTGGCATGGCGTCACCCTGGATTATGCGAGATGGCATGGTCGGATTCGGCGCTTGTACCGTTGCTTCTCGGAAGGCGATCTAGACCGGCTCTGGCAATTCATGGTCAGCCTGCAGGGCGACCCCTATTCGCTCGGATTGTTCATTCCGTTCGAGCAGGCTTTTGGCGCAGTCAAGGAATTCATCGAGAGCGATGGCGAGTTGCCGACCAGCATCAAATGGATCTCGGGCGACGGCTTTCCGCCCGTTCCGACATCGCCGCAGCAAAACCTTCCGCGGTGAATCTTCCAGGTCGAGGGCGGATTGGCCGGAGGCGTAATCCGCCGACGCCGGGTAGCTGGCGCAATACGCTTCGCTATTGCGCCTTACGAACTGCCGGTGTCAAAGGAAGTCGAAAGAGGGTCGAGAATAATACCATCGAGTTGGATAAGAGCACACTTCAGTTCATTAATCGCGTCACCATTCAGGCAGGCTATTGCCCCAATGATCGCACAGAGACGGTGATGAAGTTCCGTAAAGGCAAATAGCCGGTAGCGCGCACGATGCGGGGGCCAGCGAATCCCGGATGTCGCTGCGCTCATCCGGGCTACGATCGCTTAACGCGGCGGCGTGGTCGATCTGGATCGGCGCCATTTGTGAAAGGCCCGTTCGATTCCGGTGACAACTCCAAAAGCCAACCACATGAAAATCCCGAGGATGAAGATACCGGCCGAGCTGTTGTTTCGGGAGCTGGAGCTCTCGGCAATAAAGACGGCAAGCATCAGGAGCACAAGGACCGCAAAATAGATGTCCCAAAAGGTCACCTTTCTGCCGCCGACCTGCCAGCTCCGCTCGCCGAGCGGCAGCGAGGCATTGCCTTGCCCGGCATCGGCCGCGCCCGACAAGCCCGGAGCTGCGCTCGGCGGCGGTGAGGGCGTCGGCTCGCCAGGGCCAATCAGTTCGTCCAGGCCTGCGATCAGTTTCCTGATCTGGTTTTTGAAATCGCCGCTGTCAAATCGCGCGGCATACTTGAATTCAAGACCCTGCAAATCCTCCGGAAGGTCTTCACCCTTCGGCAGCCTGGCATCGTCAATCAAAAGAGGAATAACCGGAATGTCCCTTTGCAACGCTGTTCCGATTTCCAGCCGAACCCAATCCGACTTCTCCTGAAGCCGGGATTTGCCTGAGCTGTCCGTTTGCAGCCAGTTTGGCCCGATGACCGCGATCAGAATGTCGCAGTTATCGAGCGATTGGCGAATATGCTTCCGAAAATCGGCGCCGATCGGTATGCCGCCTGTATCCATGAAGACATTGCCGGGGCCATAGCGAGCTTCAAGGTGTTCGTAGATACGGTCGGTGACCAACCGCGTGTCATTTCGACGATAGGACAGCACGATCTTGGGCATGAGACCAGTTGCCTTGTGATGCGGCCAGCCAGAAATAGTACCGGGATTGTGCAATCGATCAAGGTCGTTCGCAGGTTGCAGCAAGTAGCCCGCATGAGCGAAAGCGATATGCGCCTGTGTGTGCGGCCATCCTTCGAGACGCCGCGCAAGGGCTTCGTCGTCCCCGCCTTCGCGGGGACGACAGGGGCATCTTTACCCCGGGCACTCCGCACCTGAATCGATCCAGGCCTGCACCAGTTCGCCGGCGAGCTGTTGTGTGCCCGGCGCGGGCTCGCGGCCATCGCCGGGGGACCAGCCCCAGGCGACGAGGTCGTCGTGGGCGACGTGGTCCTGCAGCAGTTTCAGATCGCGGCCGCCGTTCTTCGACGGGTCCTTGAGCTGGCGGCAGATCTCGCCAAAACTCTTGCCTTGCCAGGCCATCTCCAGCGGGGCCAGGCCCCAGCGCGGATGGCCGGGGATACTTTTGTAGCTCGCGGCCTCGTGCAGGGGGACGTTGCGCTCGCTATGGCATTCGCCGCACGGCGTGCCGAAATGGCCGGTGTCGCCCCGCCACACCACGGGCCGATGATCGTGACCATCTGCGCCCTGCAGCGGATGATCGCCCGCAGGATGACAGTTCATGCAGCGCGGATGGGTGAGGATCTTGCCCACTTCGGCAAAGATCGCGCGCGAACGCTCGGCCTGATTTGAGATCGCGGCGAACTCGGCCGGGGTTTTGCGCGGCGGGGCGGTTTGCGCCAGCGCGGCCGGGAGCGCGAGGGCGCAGCCGGTGGCGGCGATCAGCGCCGCGGTACGCATCGACATCGTGCCGTCTCCTTGCGAGCGCCCGCGTTTCAAGCGCCGCGGCGCCGGTTTTGTTCCGCACACGGGGATCGTTTCCCGGGCGCGATGCAGCACGCCGCTCTTTCGCGGCGTGATGCATCGCAGAACCGGGACCGTAACCAACGCCGGCGCCTCGTACGGTCCCGGCTCTGCGGTGCACCGCTTCGCGCTGCACCGCGTCCGGGAAACGAGCATGTCCGACCTGATCCGCATTTTTTCCGAGCGCGGCGATCTCGCGCATCTCGCGCTGTTGTTGTGGGCGGCGGCGGCCAGTGCGGCGCTGACGCTGACCTTGCGCGAGCTCAGCGCGGCTTCGCGGCGCTTCGACGATTTCGTCCGCGAGCTCGAGCGCTTCAACCGCCGCGCCGCGCGGCGCATGGCATCAGAACAGGAGAGCGATCATGGACCAACTTCACGAAACGCTGGCCGCGCTGCACGCCGAAAATAAATCCGCATCCCGCGCAGCCTTGCCGGGTCATCTCACCGCGTTCCGCCAGTTCCTCGCCGAGCTCGACCGCCTGCAGCCAAAGCCGCCGCCGCGCCCCGTGCGCGGCAAGCCGCAACCGCGCAAGCCGGCGCGCCGCGGGCGGTAGTTCAAGCGCAAACCTCTCCACGTCGTCCCCGCGAAGGCGGGCACCCATAACCACCGACTTTCACGTTGAAGCGCGGCGGTGGCCCCACCATGCCCGATCACTGACGCCAGGGATTATGGGTCCCGGCCTTCGCCGGGACGACGGTGGCGTTTTTTTCCGACGATCTTCGAGGCCTCCCCATGCATGCGCCATTGCAATCGATCTCCCGCGTCTCGTTGTCGCCCGACGGCGCGGTCGAGGGCTATGCCAGCCTGTTCGGCGAAGTCGACCAGGCGCGCGACATGGTGATGCCGGGCGCCTTTACGCAAACGTTGAAGCAACGCGGCCTGCGCAAGATCCCGATGCTGTTCCAGCACGACCCTGCCGAGCCGGTCGGCGTCTGGCTGGAGATCGCGGAGGACTGGCGGGGTTTAAGAGCGCGCGGCCGGCTGATCCCCGACGTGATGCGCGCAAAGGAATTGCTGGCGCTGATCAAGGCCGGCGCGGTTGACGGGCTGTCGATCGGCTATCGCACCGTGCGCGGCCAGATCGATCCGAAGAGCCGGGTACGAAAACTCTATCAGGTGGACTTGTGGGAAATCTCCATCGTCACCTTCCCGCTGCTCAATGGCGCGCGGGTGGCCGCGGTGAAGCAGACGCCAAAACTGTCGCCGCAACGCGCCGCGGCGGAAGCCGAATGGCGGGCCATGCTGCGCGGCGAGGACATCGCCATGCCGCGTGCGCCGCGCGTGCCGCTCGCCTCGCGCCTGCGCGAACGCACCGGCCGCAAGACCGCGCTCTGCAGCGTCGTGCGCGCGGCGCGGTGATTCCTCCGCGCGTCGTCCCGGCGAAGGCCGGGACCCATAACCACCGCCGCCTGCCATTGTTCGCAGCGGCTGCACCACCGGCCGTAACCGCCAACGCCAGCGGTTATGGGTCCCGGCGTTCGCCGGGACGACGAAAGTTTGCTGCGCTCATCCGGGCTACGCCGAAGAATCACCAGCCGTAATAGCGCGCGGCGGCATAGCCGCCGCCATAGGGCGGGCAGTAGCTGCCGTACCCGTAGCCGCCGCCATAGCCGTAATAGGGGACAGCCGCGTAGCTGTAGGACGGGTAGCCATAGCCGCCATAATAGCCGCCGTATCCGCCATAATACGCGCTGCGCGCGATCGCGCCGCCGACCACCGCGCCGGCCAGCCCATAGCCGAGGCCGCGATAGCCCCAGCCGCCACCGCGCCAGCCGCCGCCGCGCCAGCCCCAGCCGCCGCCGCGGAATCCGGCGCCGCGGAATCCGAACCCGCCGCCGCGAAAACCGCCGCCGCGCCACTGCACCTGCGTGGTGGCCGGCTCCGCCATGGATTTCATCGCCGCCACATGGGTCGGCATCGGGCCGGCGCCGGCGCCCGAAACGAGCAGGCTCGCGGCTCCGGCAAGCAGGGCAGTGCGCAATGAACTCGACAAACTCATGATCCTCTCCGTTAACTTTTACAAACGGCGCCGGGCTATGCGCCGGCAGCCTGATGGTCGGCGGTGCGAGGGGTGCCGGCCTTGATCTGGATCAAACCGCCCGCGAACGCCCGTGGCCGCGCAAAAGGCGCGCTGGAGTTTTCCGGCGCGGTGAATCCCACGAGTCGTCCCGGCGAAGGCCGGGACCCATAACCACCACCTTCCGCAATTCATCACAGCCGCTGCCCCACCGGCCGTAGGCGCAAGCACGGCGGCTATGGGTCCCGGCGTTCGCCGGGACGACGCTCGGAATTTCCTTCATGCCGCAAAAATTGACCCCTCGCATCGACGAGCGCTGGATCCGCCATGACTGGCGGATGTGGATCCGTCCCGACATCGCGCGCTGGATGAAGCCCGGCGTCGATCCCGCCGACGTCATCCCTGCGCTGGCGCGCGAGCGCGCGCAAAGGGAAGCAAAACGCGCGCGCGAGGAAGCCGCGCGCGCCGCGGAAGATGCCGCCTTTGCCGCCCAGATCGAGCACGAGCGCCGCGCGCTGGCGGCGCTCAACGAAGAGGTGAAGGAGCTCAACGCCGACATGGCGCGGTGGCGCCGGCGCGTGGCGGAGGAAGAAGCAAAGTACAGCCCGATCCAGCCGCGCGTGCCGGCGGGAAATTCCCGCGGCGGTCAGTGGACGGATCGCGGGGGCGGACTGACCTCCAACCGATCCGGTAACGCGAACGCAACGCAGGCTTCGCGCAATGAGAACGGCTCGACGGCCTCAAAACCCCAAGGCATCAATGATCCGCGGGTGATTTCGGACGCCGATCCGGAAAACATCAAGCCCGGCGAGCAGTACGCGCAGGCCGGCCGCCGTGGCGGCGGCACCATCCTGATCAACGGACAACGTCTCGAGATCAACCCGCGGCAGGCGGCGGAGCTGGAGGCGGTCATTGCGCGCGCCGACAGCGCGATCGCCCGCTTGCAGGAAATCGAGCCGAGCTGGAAGCCGCGGCCCAGCGCCTATGAGAGCGTGAACGGGCTGATCGAAAAATATCGCGCCGACGCGCAGCAGGCGCAGGATCGCGCCAGCGAACTTGGCAAAATTGGCTTTGGCCGCGGGCCGTTTGTTGGCGGATCAAGCGCGGCCCGCGGCCCCGAACGCGACTTTACAGCTGCCGAGCGCCGTGAAATCAATCGCTTCGGATACGAAACAGGATGTCATACCTGCGGCACGCGCGATCCGGGAACGAAAACCGGAAATTTCGTTATTGATCATCAACCGCCGAGCGCTTTGAACTGGTCAAGGGCTCCGCAGCGGCTGTATCCGCAATGCTGGAGTTGCAGTCTCAAGCAGGGCGGCTTCGTGAATTCCTTCAAAGGAAAGTAATAGGGCATGGCAGTCTCCGCGGAAATTTCGCCTGTCAACTCTCTCGTCTTTATCCACGACGTGCGGGGCTGGACCTCGCCGCTGCCGGTGGACGGGAAATTGATCTGGTCGACACCCTCGTGCATCGCGACCGCAGTTTTTCCGGAGATCGACGGTCCGACAAAAATCGTGCTCGGGGACGCGAGCGAGGTCGATCCGGGGACCGTGGTTGCTTTTGACGGGACGCTGGAAACGCCGCACCGGGCCGTTGTGGTCACCACTGTCGATAGCGGCGAGCCTTTTCTTGCACTTGCCGTGCCGGGGCAGCAGACGCGGGTCAGGATCTGGCACAGCGATCCACGCTGGCCCGAGATCGTGACGGTTGGGGTTGGTTGACCTTCAAGGAGCAGGCGTCAGTTCGTTCGAAGGTAAAATCGATGAGAAAACTGATCAGGATGGCTCCTCCGAATTCGATGTTTTTCTTTGAGGATGCCGGCGGCGGCACAACTCCGGAGATCGATCAGCGATTGTTGCGAATCTGGTCGACGGCGTCCTGCATCATCACAGCCACCCTCGCCTTCATGGACGGCGAGACCGAATTGATCGTTTCAGACGAAGATACACCGCCTGGCGCGCCCACGTTTGAAGCCATGCTCGACACGCCGAGCAAAGTCCTGGAAGTGTCCACGTCGGAAAACGAAACCCTGATGCGCTGCAACGTCGCCGGCAATTCCACGCGGGTCAGGGTCTGGAGCGATCATCCGTCAGAGCCGGAACATCTGTTCGTCGCGCTCGGCTGACCGAGGGCCCATCTCCGCAGAAATTTCGCCCGTCAATTTTCTGATCTTGGGCGAAGCCGTTACGCGGGGATGACGGCGGGGTTGGCTCCGCCTTCACGCGGCGTACTGGCGCATGCCGGGACCCATAACCGCCAGCCCCTGTAATTCAACGCAGCCGTTGCACCGCCGACTGTAACCGCAAGCACCTGAGGTTATGGGTCCCGGCGTGCGCCGGGACGACGGAGCTCGTTGCGCCGTCCTGCGCGCTCACGATCACCCACACCAGAACCCGAACCAACCACCCACAAGGAGCTACCCATGAACTACGACATCACCGACGCCGCCCCGGAGCACAAGGCGGGCATTGCCGTGCGCGACGAGTTCGACGAATTGCGTTCGACCTTCGAGCAGTTCAAGGCCGCCAATGACGAGCGGCTGGCCGCGATCGAGCGGCGGCGGCCCGATCCGCTGCTCGAGGAAAAGGTCGAGCGCATCAACGCCGCGGTCGAGACCCATGACCGCCGCTTCGACGAGATGTCGCTGAAGCAGGCGCGCCCCGCCCTGGAGGTGCGCGGCCGCGTGCCGCAGGATGCCGCGGCGCGCGAGCACAAGAGCGCGTTCGACCTTTACGTCCGCTCCGGCGAGGTCGGCGCGTTGCGCGCGCTGGAGACCAAGGCGATGTCGGTCGGCTCCAACCCGGACGGCGGCTATCTGGTGCCGCCCGAACTGGAGAACGCGATCGGCGAGCGGCTGAGAAACATCTCGCCGATCCGCGCGCTCGCGTCGGTGCGGGTGATCTCGTCCACGATCTACAAAAAACCGTTCATGGTCACGGGACCCGCGACGGGGTGGGTCGGCGAGACCGATCCGCGCACGCAGACCGCGGGCGCCACGCTGGACGCGCTGTCGTTCCCCGCGATGGAGCTCTACGCGCAGCCGGCGGCGACGCAGACGCTGCTGGAAGACTCCGCGATCAATCTCGACGAATGGCTGGCCGGCGAAATCGACCAGGTGTTCGCCGAGCAGGAGGGTACCGCCTTCGTCACCGGCGACGGCGTCAACAAGCCGAAAGGCTTTCTGGCCGCAACCACAGTGGCGAACGGCTCGTGGACGTGGGGCAATATCGGCTATATCGCAACGGGGGTGGCCGGCGGTTTCCCGGCATCCAATCCCTCCGACGTGCTGGTCGATCTGATCTACGCGCTGCGCGCCGGCTACCGGCAGGGCGCGACTTTCGTGATGAACCGCAAGACCCAGAGCACGGTGCGCAAGTTCAAGGACACCACCGGCAACTATCTTTGGCAGCCGCCGGCGCAGCCGGGCACCTCCTCGAGCCTGATCGGCTTTCCGCTTGCGGACAGCGAGGACATGCCCGACGTCGCCACCGGCTCGCTGTCGATCGCGTTCGGCGATTTCCGCCGCGGCTATCTGATCGTCGACCGCCAGGGCGTGCGGGTCTTGCGCGACCCGTATTCCGCAAAACCCTACGTGCTGTTCTACACCACCAAGCGCGTCGGCGGCGGCGTGCAGGACTTTGACGCCATCAAACTGTTGAAGTTCTCGGTGAGCTGAAGACGCGGCTCTCGTGTCCCGGGCGCGATGCAGCACGCCGCTCTTCGCGGCGTGATGCTTCGCAGAACCGGGACCCACATCGCCACAAAAAGAATGGGCCCCGGCTCTGCAGCGCACCGCTCCGCAAGAGCTGCGCGCTGCGCTGCGTCCGGGGCACGGATTTTTCCCATGCCCAACGACCCTTGGTGGCGGCATCCGCGCGTGCGGCTGCGCCATGACATGCATCTGTGGATCCGGCACGACGCGGCGCGCTTCGTGCGTCCCGGCTTCGACCCGGCGGATGTGTTCCCGACGCTGACGCGAAAATCGAAGCCGGAGCCGGCGCCAGACATCGACGACGAGCTCACTGATGAGATCGCGCGCGAGCGCCGCTTCCTCGACGCGATCAACGCCGAGCTTGCCGAGGTCAACGCAGAAATGGCGCGCCGGCGCGCGCTCGACGCAAAATACAGCCCGACCCAGCCCCGCGTCCCCGCCGGCAACCCGCGCGGCGGCCAATGGACCGACCGCAGCGGCGGGCAGAACGGGCAGGGCATCGCTCAGGACGGCGGGCAGGGCACCGCCACGAGCCTCGCGCAGCCGATGGGCAATGTCGACGTTGGCGACCTCCGCGGCTCGAGCGAACTCGGGGATCTGTTTCGGATTGCGCCGCAGGACGCGGGGGCCCGCGGTGTGCAGCTCGCGGCAAACGACAGCCAAAACGATCCGGCACGTATTCGGGATCCAGTTCCCGAAATTCCGCTGAGCCGGCCCGGGACGAGCGCCGAACGAACGGACTTTCTGGCATCCGCCGCTGATTGGCTGAAGCGCCATCCCGGGCTGGCAGGAGACATCTACACCGGTGCCATTAACGCCGTCAGCTGGCTCCGGGACTATCATGATGTAATCCAGGCGAGTCGCGACGCGCCGAAATCACTTGAGGAATTGCAACAGGCGGTTAATGAGCCGAACCCGGGCTACGATATTCACCACATCGTCGAACAAACCCCGGCCGAACGATTCGGATTCACACGGAGCGAAATCGACCATCCCGAAAATCTTGTCCGCATTCCGCGGCTGCAGCATTATCAGATCAATGGATGGTACGGCACGCGAAACGAGAGGTTTGATCGCCTCTCACCCCGCGCCTATTTGCAGGACAAGGATTGGGAGGAGCGCTATCGTGTCGGTCTGGATGCCCTCAAGGAATTCAAGGTGCTGAAATGAGCAGGCGTATTTCAATCGACCAACTCACGATCGACGAGCTTGTTCAGAACTTTCTGGCTTTGACGCTGGCTCAATACGAGGCCCGCTTCCCCTCGCAAACCAGCAAATACAACCGGCTTTACCGCCAGATGAACGAAATCAGGGACGAATTAAAGCGTAGGGAAGGCGATCAGCGCCGCGCGTTGCTGCCCCTCATCAATCACGAGAACGCGCAGGTCCGGTTGATGGCGGCAAGCTCGCTGCTTACCATCGTTCCGGATCGGGCCAAAAGAGCGCTGGAATCAGTGCGCGATTCGAAGATCATGCCGCCGTCGGCCAATGCGGGATTTCTGCTCGACGGGCTGGAGAACGGATCGTTCGTGCCGAAGTGACTGCCGACAGCGCTTTGCGAGTTTACCGCGATTGAGCCATCGCAAACAACTTTCGCGACGTTGTCCTTGACTGATTTCAGTGTTTGAAAGGGCAATGCCGAATGAGTTGATTGGCCATGAAGCGGATCGAGTTGGCCAATATGACAACCAGTGATCTTGTCGAGCGATTCGCACAGATCGGCGTGGCACAGGATCGAGCGCTTCTTGGCGGCGAGATTGCAAAATTCAATCGGCTGTTCCAGCAAATGATGGATGTTGCCAATGAGCTGAAGGCAAGAGAAGGTGATCAGCGCCGCTTGCTCCTTGAACTGTTCAATTTTCCGAACATGCAGGTCCGGCTTCAAGCCGCAAAGCTGACGCTCGCCGTTGCGCCGGCCGAAGCACGGAAACAGCTTGAGGCAATCGCGGATACGCATTGGATGCCTCAGGCCGGAGATGCGGGCATGTCGCTTTCATTTCTCGACCGAGGCGTGTCCAAGCCGAGGTGACGCGCGACCGGGCAGGCGCCGGTGGCGAGCAGCTTTATCCTTTCGCGAAGCCGACCCAAGATGCAATTTTTCCGACGTTGCTGGCGATCGGATTCTGTGCTGCCTTTTGCTGGCCTGGCAGCCCAAGGCAAAAGTACGGAGCGGAGCGACATGCGGGGATTTTTCGCGCGGATGGAATCCCGGATGTCGCTGCGCTCATCCGGGCTACGGCCGCGGCGCAATACGCTTGCGCTGTTGCGCCCTACAGCGCAGCGCCCCAGCTGCGCGCGGTGCGCAGGATCCAGTCGCGGTAGAGCGAGAGCGGGGTGACGCCGGTGAGGCCGCCGCAGCCGTCGCTGTTGCTGGCGCCGGTCGACCACGACACCACGCCGACGACGACGGCGCGGCCGGACTGCATCTCGAGGGCGGGCGCGCCGGAATCGCCGGTGCAGGCCCCTAAGCCTTCGCGCAGGTTGTTGGTGAGGGGATCGGCGAGGCGGATCTGCAGGGTGCCGGGTTTGCCGGTGACGCTGAGCTCGGCGGCGCGGATCGTACCGCCGGTCTTGCCGTCGCCGCGCTTTGCGACGCCGACGCCGGCGATGGTCAGGCGCGCGCCTGGCTGGACCGGCATCAACGGTGAACCGAACGGCGCCGGCGACTTGCTCGCGGGCAACGGCGCGCTGAGCTGCAGCAGCGCTACGTCGGCGGATGCGCGGTGCGCGAGGATCGCCCGCACGTTGAACCCGGGATGTGCGTCGACGCGCTTGACGTCGAGCAATCGCGGCGGCGTTTCACCGGGGATGATGACCTTGTAGTCGGCTCCCTGAAGCACGCAATGCGCCGCGGTCAGCACGATGTCCTGCGCGATCAGAGTCCCTGAGCAAAACGTGCCGCGCGAGCCGATGATGGTGACGACCGCGCGCGCGATCTGTTCCGACGCCGCGCCGCCGCCGCCGACGATCGCTGCGGCAGGCGTTGCGAGGAGCGCGAAGGCGAGGAGGGGAAGGCGGCGCTGGAGCATGGGAGATGTGAGCCGGTTGCGGAAGCGGATGTCAATGCGCGCGGGATCGCTTGCCTGCGGTGCTGCCGGGCTGGTATCTAAAATGACTTGTTCGATTGATTTCCTCGCCGCTTTGGCGGGCAAATTTTTGCGCGTGGCAGCTAGCTTGCTATCCATCGCAACGCGCGCGGATTTGCCGGAATTGCAAGCGTACAGACATGCTGCTGGTAAAAACCCGACTTGGTCCGAGCACCATTCATGGCATCGGTGTGTTCGCGGATGAGGACATACCCAGGGGGACAATCGTATGGAGCTTCAATCCCCTTATCGACAAGGCCCTGACCGATGAGGAGATCGAGGGTTTACCTGCCCTGGCGCAGGAATTCATCAAGATTTATGGCTTTTACCGTGACGACATGTGCGTCCTTTGCGGCGACTATGGAATGTTCGTCAACCACTCCAGCACCCCCAATCTGGAATCGCCCGAGGACCAAAGCCTCGCCTTGCGCGATATAAGAAAGGGCGAGGAGCTCACCGAAGACTACGACAACTACGACGACGAACCGGAATCCTGATACCGCCGGAGCAATTACGCTTGCGAGGGTGAAGAAGGAGCGGTTTCGCGGGGTCCTCTTCACCTCTCCCTTGCGGGGAGAGGTGCGGCACCGCGCGCTGTCAACACGTCCACCCCGTCGTCCCGGCGAACGCCGGGACCCATAACCACCGGCCCCGGTACCTGGTCCCACAATATTGCAGTACCGGCCGTAACCGCGCGGCCTCGAGGCTATGGGTCCCGGCGTTCGCCGGGACGACGATTGTTGAAATTTTCGCGGAGCAACGCAGCGAAGCGTCATTGCGAGGAGCGCTCGCGACGAAGCAATCCAGCTTTGGGTCGCGAACTGGATTGCTTCGCGGAGCCCGTCATCGGGCGCGCATTCGCGCGACCCGTTGGCTCGCAATGACGAAAGGAGAACCACCATGCCCGCTATTCTGCTGATCCCGCCATCTGCCGAACCGTGGTCGGTGGTGGAAGCGAAAGCCTTTCTCCGCGTCGAGCATGACGACGACGACGCGGTGATCGCGGCGCTGATCGCGGCGGCGCGCGGCCATGTCGAGGCGCTGTCGCGGCGTGCGCTATTGGTGCAGCGCTGGCGCTGCGCGCTGGATGCGTGGCCCGCCAACGGCCGGCTCGATCCGCGCATCGGGCCGTTGCGCTCGGTGATCGCGGCGCGGGTGTTCGACGCCGCCGGCAACGCGCACGACGTCGACACCGGCACTTTCGTGGTCGATGCGCCCGCCAATGTGATCGCTTCGCCCTGCTGGGCCCTGCCGCTGCCCGGCCGCGAGAGCGCCGGCATCGAGCTCGATATCGAGCTCGGCTATGGCACCAGCGCGGCCGATGTCCCTGAGCCGCTGCGTCACGCCATCCGGCTTTTGGTTTCGCACTGGTACGAGAACCGCGGGCTCGCCGCAATCGGCGGCAATGTCGCGATGCTGCCCGCGGGGCTCGGGTCGCTGGTCGCGCCGTTCCGGATGCTGTCGCTATGACCGATCCGGGACGATTGAAAACGCGGCTCTTGATCGAGGCGCCGGTCGAGGTGGACGACGGGCAGGGCGGCGTGACGCGCTCGTTCGCGGGCATTGCCACCGTGTGGGCCGCCGTGACGCCGGTCGCCGCGCGTGCCACCGGCGATGCCGTGGAAGCCGACGCGCACGGCGCCACCGCGCGCTACCGCATCGTGCTGCGGAGTAATTTTGCGCTGACCCTGCAGCACCGCCTCGTCGACGGCGCGCGCATCTACCGCATCGCCTCGCTCCGCGATCTCGACGACCGCCGCTTCATCGCGGTCGATGCCGAGCTGCGGGTGGAGTGAACACAACTGTCGTCCCCGCGAAGGCGGGGACCCATACGCCGCGTCTTATCCGTTCAAGCGAAGCCGTTGCAAGGTTCGTGCGTAATCACGGACGCCAGGGGTTATGGGTCCCCGCCTTCGCGGGGACGACGCAGCAATTTTTGGAAGGACTTGCCCATGCCGTCTGCTCCCGCAGCACTCCGCGCCGCGATCCATGACGCGCTCAATGCCGATACCGCGCTGGCCGCGGCGCTGGGCGGCCACCGCGTCTATGACGAGCCGCCGCGCAACGCGCCATTTCCCTACGTCACGCTCGGTGAAGCCCGCATCCTCGATGCGTCCGCCGACGACGGGCCGACCCAGGAGCATCAACTGACGCTGCATGCGTGGTCGCGGCAGGGCGGCCACAAGGAGGCGCATGTCATCACCGGCGCCCTGTTGCAGGCGCTCGACGACGCGCCGCTCAGCCCCGACGGCCATCGCCTCGTCAATCTGCGCTTTTCGATTGCCGATATCAGGCGCGAGGCCGACGGGCGCACCTATCACGCACTGGTGCGGTTTCGCGCCGTCACCGAACCCGAAACATAAGGAGAGCCGAGATGGGCGCGCAAAAGGGCAAGGACCTGCTGGTCAAGATCGACGCTGGCGCAGGATTTGTGACGGTGGCGGGATTGCGCAGCCGGCGCATCGCTTTTAACGCCGAGGTGGTCGACATCACGCATGCCGAATCGGTGGATCGATGGCGCGAGCTGTTGGCCGGCGCAGGTGTCCGCCGCGCCGCGATCTCCGGGCGCGGGTTGTTCAAGGACGCGAGTTCCGATGCGCTGGTGCGGCAGGCGTTTTTCGACGGCACCATCAACACCACCCGCGTCGTGGTGCCGGATTTCGGCACCATCGAGGGCCCGTTCCAGATTTCGGCCCTCGAATTTTCCGGCGAGCACAATGGCGAGGTCGCATTCGACGTGGCGCTGGAGTCGGCAGGCGCGCTGACGTTTACCCCGATGTAGCGTTCACCCTCCCCTGGAGGGGGAGGGTCGACGCGAATGAAATTTGCGTCGGGGTGGGGTGAAGGTCTCTCCTCGCAAACGGTGTCCAGGGAGAGACTGTCACCTCACCCCGTCTCGCATCGCGCTTCGCGCGCTGCTCACCGACCCTCCCCCTCCAGGGGAGGGTGAAGGAGACATCCCATGCCCAACAAATATCGCGGCGAGATCGAGGCGGAGATTGGCGGCGAGCGGCGCACGCTGGTGCTGACGCTCGGCGCGCTGGCGGAGCTGGAGAGCGCGTTCGAGGCCTGCGACCTCGTGGCGCTCGCCGAACGCTTCGGCTCGGGACGGCTGTCGGCGCGCGATCTCGTGCGCATCATCGGCGCCGGCCTGCGCGGCGCCGGCGAGAAGGTCAGCGACGACGAGGTCGCCGCGATGACCGCGGAAGGCGGCGCCGCCGGCTATGTCCGGATCGCGGCCGAATTGATCGCGGCTACTTTTGAAGACACGTCAGCGCCGGCGGCACGATGAGGCCGTTCCCATGGGCGGAAGCGATGCAGTTCGGCTTCGGCGTGCTGCATCTGTCATCCGAGGCGTTCTGGCGGATGACGCCGCGCGAGCTCGCGCACGCCATTATCGCGGTGCGCGGACAAACCGCCATGCCAATGGCGCGCGAAACATTCGAGGCGCTGATGCAACGCTTTCCGGATCAGGAGCACGGCGATGGCTGATGACACCGACATCCTCTCGACCTCGAGCACGCTCGACAATCTCGCGCTGAAGACAAAGGACCTCACCGCCGGCGCGCAAGGGTTTGCGCGGGCGATGACGCAGGCGTTTTCGGCTTCCGTGGTCGGCGGCAAGCAGTTCGACGACGTGCTGAAATCGCTGGCGCTGCGGCTGTCGGATCTCGCGGTAAAACTCGCGTTCAAGCCGCTGGAGAAATCGCTGACCTCGGGCATCACCAGCCTGCTGTCCGGCCTGACCGCGACTGCTGGCAGCGCGGGTTCGGCGTCGGCCTCCGCGAACGGCGCAGCGTCCGGCGCCATAAAACCGTTCGCGGCGGGCGGGGTGATCGGCACGCCGACCTATTTTCCGCTGATGAATGGCGGTGTCGGACTTGCCGGCGAGGCCGGGCCGGAGGCGATCATGCCGCTCAAGCGCGGTCCCGACGGCCGGCTCGGCGTCGCAGGCGGTGGCGGCAACAACATCACCGTGCAGATCGCCACGCCGGACCTGGAGAGCTTCCGCCGCTCGGAGAGCTACATCACCGGGCAAATCGCCCGCGCGGTAGCAAGAGGGCAGCGGAGTTTGTGATTCGTCATTGCGAGCGAAGCGAAGCAATCCAGCCTGCATCAGGAGACTGGATTGCTTCGTCGCTACGCTCCTCGCAATGACGGTCGTCGTCCCGGCGAACGCCGGGACCCATAAACACCGTCCTCTGTAACTTAACCGAAGCGTTGCACCACCGGCCATAACGCAGGCGCCTGGGTTATGGGTCCCGGCGTTCGCCGGGACGACGTGTCGAGGAATCTCACCCATGTCCTTCCACGAAATCCTGTTCCCGCTCGACATCGCGTTGCGCAGCGCGGGCGGGCCGGAGCGGCGCACCGAGATCGTGACGTTCGGCTCGGGGCGCGAGGCGCGCAATGCGCGCTGGGCGCATTCGCGGCGCCGCTACGACGCGGGCTATGGCGTGAAGACGCTCGCATCGCTGCAGGCGGTGGTGGCGTTCTTCGAGGAACGGCGCGGGCAACTGCATGGCTTTCGCTGGCGCGACCGGCTCGATCATTCCAGCGCCGCGCCAGGTGCGCCCGTGTCGCCGCTCGATCAGGGCATCGGCAGCGGCAATGGCGCGACGGCAACGTTTCAGCTGGTGAAAACCTATGGCAGCAGCTTTGCGCCCTATGCGCGCGAGATCACAAAGCCGGTGGCGGGCAGCGTGCGCGTCGCGGTCGGCGGCAGCGAGCTTGCCGGCAGCGCGTTCAGCGTCGACACCACGACAGGCCGGGTGACGTTTCTCGCCGGGCACATCCCCGCCGCCGGCGCCGCAATCACCGCGGGATTTCTGTTCGACGTGCCGGTGCGGTTCGATACCGATTATCTCGAGGTCGATCTCTCCGCGTTCGCCGCCGGCGCGATCCCGAAGATCCCGCTGGTGGAGATACGGATCTAATGTCGTCCCCGCGAAGGCGGGGACCCATACTCCGTGTCGGTTCAATTTGGACCGCGACGTGGCAATGCTGGTCCTTGATCGCCAACGCCAGGGGTTATGGGTCCCCGCCTTCGCGGGGACGACGTGGAGATTTTATCATGCGTCCCATCCCCTCCGCCCTGCAGGCAAAACTCGACTCCGGCGTGACCACGCTGGCGCGGTGCTGGAAAGTCACGCGGCGCGACGGCCTGGTTGCGGGCTTCACCGATCATGACCGCGACCTCGTGGTCGACGGCGTGACCTGCCGCGCCGGCACCGGCTTTGCCGCCTCCGAAGCGACCAGCCGGTTCGACCTCTCGGTCGATGGCGCGGAAATTTCCGGCGCGTTGGCCGATGACTCTCTGAGCGAAGCCGATCTCGCCGCCGGCCGCTACGATGCGGCCGGCATCGAGACCTGGCTGGTGGACTGGAGCGAACCGTCGCTGAAACTTCTGACCGCGCGCGGCACGCTCGGCGAGGTGAAGCGGGAAGCGAACGCATTTACCGCAGAGGTGCGGGGGCTCGCGGATGCACTGTCGCAGGAGAGCGGCCGGCTCTATACCGTGCGATGCGGGGCCGATCTCGGCGACCAGAGATGCAAGATCGATCTCACGACGCCGGCGTTGCGCGGCAGCGGCGCGGTCGCCGCTCTCGACGGCGCCTCGGACTTCGTCGCGACCGGACTCGGCAGTTTTGCCGACGGATGGTTTTCGGCAGGGCGCCTGAGCTGGACCGGCGGCGCCAATGCCGGGCTTGCGATCGAGATCAAGCTGCATCGCGTGGCCGCCGGCGCGGTGCGGCTCACGCTGTGGCAGGCGATGCCCGAGCCGATCAGTGCCGGCGACACGTTTACGGTTACCGCCGGCTGCGACAAGCGTTTTGTCACCTGCCGCGACCGCTTTGCCAACACCGACAATTTCCGCGGTTTTCCGCACATCCCCGGCAACGATTTCCTGATCGCGACTCCTGCGCAGGGCGCCCCCGGCAATGACGGCCTCTCGCTGTCGCCGCCGTTTTTGCCGGGGTAGGGGACGCAAACAATTCAACCGTCGTCCCCGCGAAGGCGGGGACCCATAACCACCGCTGGCTTCCGTTATGCACGCTGTGGCCTCGTCCCGTTTTGATTTCCGACGGTTGGGGTTATGGGTCCCCGCCTTCGCGGGGACGACGTGGAGATTTTGGTGACCACATGACCTCACCTCTCACCCGCGCAGCCATCGTCGCCGAAGCTCGCTCCTGGATCGGCACGCGCTACCAACATCAGGCATCCGTAAAAGGCGTCGGCTGCGATTGCCTTGGCCTCGTGCGCGGAGTGTGGCGGGGCTGTGTCGGCGAGGAGCCGCAAGCCGTGCCGGCCTATGCGCCCGACTGGGCGGAGGCGAGCGGTGACGAGACGCTGGCCGATGCGGCGTTCCGGCATCTCGCGCCTGTCGCGTGCGAACAGTTCGGCGCGGGCGACGTGCTGCTGTTTCGCTGGCGCGACGGTTTTGTCGCAAAGCATGTCGCGATCGCCGCGTCCACGACCAGCATGATCCACGCGCATGACGGCGCCTGCGTGTGCGAGATCGCGATCGCGCCGTGGTGGCGGCGGCGGCTCGCGTATGCATTCCAGTTTCCCGGCGTGACGTAGGGTGGGCAAAGGCGCGTCTTCGCGCCGTGCCCACCATCTTTGAATCGCAGCACCCACACCCGTCATCCTGAGGAGCGCGCTCTTGCGCGCGTCTCGAAGGATGGCCGCGGGCGCTTGTGGCCCATCCCTCGAGGCTCGCCGTGAAGAACGGCGAGCACCTCAGGATGACGGCGGTGTGTATGTCAGGAGTCGATCCATGGCCGCATTAGTGCTTTCTGTTGCCGGTGCTGCGGCGGGTGCGGTGTTCGGACCTGCCGGTGCGATCGCGGGACGGATCGCGGGCGCGCTGGTCGGCAATATCATCGACAAAAAGCTGTTCGGGCCCGGCGACCAGAATGTGGTCGGGCCGCGGCTTGCCGATCTCGAGGTGATGGCATCGACCGAAGGCGCGCCGATCCCGCGCGTCTACGGCCGCGCGCGGCTTTCGGGGCAATTGATCTGGGCAACGCAGCTGGAGGAGGTTGTGTCGAACTCGACCACGTCGTCCGGCGGCAAGGGCCATCTCGTCTCCGGCCCGAGCACCACCACGACGACCTTCAGCTACTTCGGCAATTTCGCGGTCGGGCTGTGCGAAGGCGTGATCGGCCGGGTCGGGCGGATCTGGGCCGACGGCAAGCTGCTCGATCTGTCCCGCAAGACCATTCGCGTCTATCGCGGCACTGAGGATCAGCTGCCGGACGAGTTGATCGTCGCCAAGGAAGGCGCCGGCAAGACGCCGGCCTATCGCGGTCTGGCTTATGTGGTGTTCGAGCGGTTGCCGCTGGCCGATTTCGGCAACCGGATTCCGCAACTGTCGTTCGAGATCACCCGGCCCGTCGGTCGGCTCGAACAGATGGTGCGCGCGGTGACGCTGATCCCCGGCACCACCGAATTCGGCTACGAGCCTTCTCCCGTCGTTGGCGTTTCCCTGCCCGGCACTTCGGTGCAGGAAAATCGCCACGTCTCGAACGCGGCCTCGGATGTACAGGCCGCGCTCGACGACCTTCAGGGCGTTTGCCCCAATCTCGATCGCGTGGCGCTGGTCGTGGCGTGGTTCGGCTCTGACCTCCGCTGCGCCCAATGCAGCGTGCGGCCCGCGGTGGAGAGCGCCGGCAAGGCAATCGCGGGCGGCACGTGGTCGGTCGACGGCGTCACCCGCTCGACCGCCGTCGTGGTGTCGCAGGTTGCCGGGCGGCCGGCCTATGGCGGCACGCCATCCGATGACAGCGTGGTGCATCTGATCGCGGAGCTGAAAGCGCGCGGGATAAAGATCACCTTCTATCCGTTTGTGGTGATGGATGTCCCGGCCGGCAATGCGTTGCCCGATCCGTGGAGCGGCGCATCCTCGCAGCCGGCCTATCCCTGGCGCGGCCGCATCACCTGCGATCCGGCGCCGGGACGGCCGGGCTCGCCGCAGGGCACGTCGGCTGCGGCAACCCAGGTGGCGGCATTCTTCTCGGGCGGTGTCTGGAATTATCGCCGCATGGTTCTGCATTACGCGAATCTTGTGGCGTCGGCCGGTGGCGTCGATGCGTTCCTGATCGGCTCGGAGTTGCGCGCGCTGACGCGCGTTCGCTCCGGCGCGGGGGTCTATCCGGCGGTCAATGCGCTGGTGACGCTCGCAGCCGACGTGAAGGCGATCGTCGGCGCGTCCACGATCGTCACCTACGGCGCGGACTGGACCGAGTATGGCGCCGACGCGGTCAGCGACTCCGAACTGCGCTTTCCGCTGGATGCGCTGTGGGCGTCGTCGGCGATCGGCGCGGTCGGCATCGACTGGTACGCGCCGCTGGCCGACTGGCGTGACGAGGCCGGCCATCTCGACCAGTCGCAAGCCGCCTCGATCTACGATCAAACCTATCTGCGCGGCAATTTGACCCGCGGGGAAGATTACGACTGGTACTATGCAAGCCATGCGGCGCGCGCGGCGCAGACCCGCACCGGCATCGCGGACGGCCTTGGCAAACCGTGGGTGTTTCGCGCCAAGGATATCTGGAACTGGTGGTCCAATCTGCATTACGAGCGTGTCGCGCACGCCGAATTGTCCACCCCGACGGCGTGGGTGCCGCGCTCAAAGCCGGTCTGGTTCACCGAAGTCGGCTGTCCCGCGGTGGACAAGGGCGCCAACCAGCCGAGCGTATTCCCCGACGCAAAGTCGTCGGAAAGCGGCGTGCCCTATTTTTCCAATGGCAGCCGCGACGACCTGATGCAGCGGCGCTATCTGGAAAGCTTTGTCGGCGCGTTCGACTTCGCGTTCGGCGCCGACGAGGCGCATAATCCGCCCTCGCCGCTTTATGGCGGGCGCATGGTGGACGTCACCGCGCTGCATCTGTGGACGTGGGACGCGCGGCCCTGGCCGCTGTTTCCCGGCGCGCTCGATGTCTGGAGCGACGGGCCGAACTGGCAGACCGGCCACTGGCTGAGCGGACGGCTTGGCGGCGCGCCGATGGATGCGCTGGTCGGATCGCTACTCTCGGATGCAGGCGTAACGGGCGTCGATACCAGCGCGCTAAGGGAAACCTGCGACGGCTATGTGGTGGACCGGCCGATGTCGCCGCGCGCCATGATCGAGCCTTTGGCGCTGGCTTATACGTTCGACGCCACCGCCGCGGACGGCACCTTGCGTTTCATCCCGCGCGGCGGCGCGCCGGTCGCGGAGATTGCCGAGGACGATCTGGTGTTGCCGGACTCGGGCACGGTGGCGCGGCTGACGCGGGCGCAGGAAACCGAGCTGCCGCGCGAAATCAGCTTCGGCTTCACCGATGCGGTGGCGGACTATCGCCGCTCCGCGGTCAGCTCGCGCAAACTGACCGGCGCGGCGGGACGCACGCTGCATTTCGACCTTGCCGTCATCACCGACGACGCCGCGGCGACGCGGCGTGCCGAAATCCGCCTGCAGGATATCTGGGCGGCCCGCGAAAACGCCGAGTTCGCGCTCGGCATCGACGCGTTGCGGCTGGCGCCCGGCGACGTGGTCGCGCTTGACGTGGGCGGCCGTCGAAAACTGCTGGAGATCGGCGACCTGATCGACACCGAGGCGCGCCAGGTCAAGGCGCGCAGCATCGATCCGGAAGTGTTTTCGCTGCCGCTACGGACGCCGCGCATAAAAGTGCCGGCGATGCCGCCGGCGCTCGGGCCGGTCGCGGTCACCGTGCTGGATTTGCCGGCGCTGGATTCCGCAGCACCGGTGGTGCTGACGCGGCTCGCGATCTTCGCTCACCCCTGGCCCGGCTCGGTTGCGGTCTGGACCTCGTCGGACGGCGCGAGTTTTGACGTCGCCAGGGTAGCAGCCGCGCCATGCACCATTGGCGAGACGCTGGATGCGTTACCGGCAGGACCGACCTCGCGCTGGGACCGCGGCAACGCGTTTCGCGTCAAACTGTATGGCGGCGCGCTGGCGTCGATATCGGACGCGCGCGTGCTGGAGGGCGGCAACGCCGCGGCGCTGCAGAATGCCGGCGGCGGCTGGGAGATTGTGCAGTTCGCCAACGCCGAACTGGTCGACGGCAGCACGTATCTGCTGTCGCGGCTGTTGCGCGGCCAGCTCGGCAGCGAGGTTCTGATGGCGGCACCGTTGCCGGCCGGCGCGCGCTTCGTGCTGCTCGATACGCATCTCGTGCCGCTCGCGAGCGGACTCGACGCACTGGCGCGGCCGATGCAGTTGCGCGTGGTCGCCTCCGGGCAGAGCCACGACGATGCCGCCGCGGTGGCGCTCGAGGTGACGCCCGGCGCGACCGCGCTAAAACCGCTGGCGCCGGTGCACGTCACAGCCTATCGCGCCGGCGACGGCGTCCATATCGGCTGGATCCGCCGCACCCGCATCGACGGTGACGGCTGGGGCGTCGAGGTCCCCCTCGGCGAGGAGATGGAGGCGTACACGCTCGACATCCTCTCGGGCGGCACCGTGCTGCGGACCATCGCGAGCGCCGTGCCGCAGGCGATCTATGCCGCGGCGGACGAGCTGGCCGATTTCGGCACGGCGCAGACCAGCCTGCACATCCGCGTCGCCCAGCTCTCGGCGACCGTGGGCGCAGGGTATGCGGCGGACGTGACGCTCGTGTTGTAGGTGGGCAGAGGCGCCCTTGCGCCGTGGCCACCGTCTTCAGAGCTGAATGGTGGGCACACCGCCGAACGCGTTCGCGTCCGGCGGCTTTGCCCACCCTACGAAGCGCGTCATTGCGAGCGAAGCGAAGCAATCCAGCGGCGCCCAGGGAAGCGCTGGATTGCTTCGTCGCTTCGCTCCTCGCAATGACGGTAACAGGAATTTGCCACCATGACCGACACACCGAATCTCGGGCTGCCTTTCATCGAGGGCAGCCAGGCGCAGAAGCATGTCACGCATAACGAAGCGTTGCGGATTCTCGACGCGGCGATCCAGATCGCCGTGCTCGATACCACGCACACCTCGCCCCCGGTTTCGCCGGTAGAGGGCGAGCGTCATGTCGTGGCTTCGGGTGCGAGCGGGGCATGGGCGGGGCATGTCAACGCGATTGCGACCTGGCAGGACGGCGCCTGGGCGTATCTCGCGCCGCATCGCGGATGGTGTGTCTGGTCGGTGGCCGAAGATGTGATGTTCGTGTTCGACGGCACGCATTGGCGCGATCTGCGTAATCTTGCGGTCGACAACCTGCCGCATCTCGGTATCAACACCACGGCAAGCTCGCCGAACCTGTTGAGCGTCAAATCGAACACGGCGCTGCTGACGTCGGTCAATGTCGCGGAGGGCGGCAGCGGCGATGCGCGCTTTCAGATTTCCAAGGAGAGCGCGGCAAAAACCGCGTCGGTATTCTTTTCCGACGCGTTTTCCGGTCGCGCCGAGTTCGGGCTCGTCGGCGACGACAATTTTCATCTAAAGGTGTCGCCCGACGGATCGTCGTGGTCCGATGCGCTGGTGATCGACCGGACCACGGGCAAGATCACGCTGCTCGGATTTTCCAGCGCCAGCGCCTCGCGGACGCAGCTTTCGGCAGCGCCGATCGATGCGCTCGCGTATAGCGGCATGCAGGTCAACGGTGCGATGGAGGTCGCCCAGGAGAACGGCGCAACGGCGGTGACGCTGGGCGCGACCGGTACGCTGCAGTTCAAATATCTGCTCGACGGCGTGACCGCGGGTTTTCGCGGGACTTTTGTCGCCGCCGGCCAGCAGGTCGCCGCACCGTCCGGCATGCCCGCGGTAAAGGCGCTGAAAATCACCGTGACCACGGCGCAGGCCTCGCTCGGCGCCAATGACGAACTCTCGATCCTGCTGCCGATAGAAGGCACGCGCATCAGCCGCCTGCTGTCCGGAACGTCGCTGGCCTCCGCGCAGTCGCTCGGCTTCTGGTTTTCCGCGCATCGCACGGGCACGTATTCCGGCGCGATCATGAATGGCGGAAAAACCCGGAGCTGTCCGTTCTCCTTCTCGGTCAGCGTCGCCGACACCCCGCAATGGGTGTCGCTGTCCGGCGCCGGCGCCATTCCCGCCGACACTTCCGGCACTTGGGTGAACGACACGTCGGTCGGGATGGTTGTCTCGATCTGCCTTGCCGGCGGTTCGTCGCGCCTCGGCACGCCGGGGGCATGGGCGACCACCACCTCGCCGGGTCTTTCCGGCGCCAGCGGTTCCACCAACGGGGTCGGCGCCACCTCGGACGTCTTTTATATCAGCAACGTCATCGCGCTGCCCGGAATCGAATTGCCGCCCTCGGACCGCGCGCCCCTGATCATGCGTGCGTTCGATCAGGAACTCGGACTATGCCAGCGCTATTTCCGCTCCAGCTGGGACTATGGCACGGCGCCCGGCACGACCTGGACGGCCGGCCTCGATCAGATGAAGTTCGCGCATCCGATCGGGGATTTTTCGACCACGCAAATATTTCCGGCGATGCGCGTTGCCGGAACGCTGACGACCTACGACGCCGCCGGAAACACCAACAAGGTCACATACTTCGACAATATTAGCGGCGGCTGGACCAACAACGGCACGCTCACCACCACGCTCGCCAAACAAGGCGCGATGTTCGTGCAGCACGTGATCGCAAATTCGCGCTTCACCAATTTCGGATTCAGGATCGATGCACGGCTGTAGTCTGCGGCACGCGCTCAGCGCGGCAGCGGCGCGCCGCCGACGGAAATTCCGGCCGGCTGCTTTGGCGCCGCGGGCCGCTTGCGGGGCGCTGCCGGTGCTGCTGGCGGTGGCGGCGCCGCCGGCGGCACCGAGGCTTGCGCCGAGGCGGCGGGCCGCTCGAGCAAATCCACCTTCGTGCTCAGCACCGCGACCTGGTCGGCCAGCCGCTTCAGTTCCGCCTGCTGGCTCGCCAGCAACTGGGCGTTGGACTGTATCGAGGCGGTGATTTGCTGCTGCAGCGTCTGTAAATCGTTCAGGCCGACCGGCTTGTCGGCGGCCGCGACGGCTGGTGCCGCGGATGGTTCGGTTCCGGACGTAGAGGCGAAGGACGGCAGCGACGGCAACGCGGGAAGGCTGCCGCCAAAGCTGTGCCATACCACGGCCGACCCTGCGCCGATCACCGCCAGCGCCATCACGGCAAAGCCAAACAGCACCGTGCGCGAACGTCGCGGCGCCGGCCGGGTTTCAAACACGGCGTCGTCGGGGTGGTTATCAAACAGATGCGCCACTGCAAGGTCCTTAATTCAATATCGTCCGATCTTACGACGTTTCCAGGTCCTTTCTCAAGGCACCACTGCCGTTAACCATACCGTCGGCATGGATGCCCGGCGGCCGCGTCGTGGCTGTGCCCCGGCGCGGGACCATCACCTTCACGGTTAACGTCGGTCCTGTGGTGGCATTAGCCTATCGGGCCTCCCTCTCAATCCATTGAGCGAGTTGAGCGGCAACAGCTTCCGATCCGGCGTAGCTGAAATGCGGGGAGCTATCGAGATACAACGGGACGCCGTCAAGTTCTGCGATGCATGTTCCGCTGGAACAGAGATGGTCCTTAAGATCGATAACGGGAGTACTTCCAGCTTCCTTGATGCGAGACAGCAAAGCGATCATTTTACTGCCAACAAGCTCGGCCCGCTCGCGCGGAAAACTGCAATCGCGGAAGCCGCCCAACGTGATCTTGGCGCCAACCTTTCGATCAAGACAGGCGCCTGTATCGAATCCGGAGAACGGCGGGGAACTGATGAATACAACTCTCTTTCCTGCATTCCTTAAAGCTTCAGCGGTGCGGGAGATACTATCGGTGACAGTCGCGGTATCGGGAGTTAGAACAAAACCATCAAGATAAAAGGATAGCGACGCGCTGAGTACGACGATGCGAATATCCTTGCTATTAACCGTGTAGCGCAGCACTTCTTCATTGAACGCAAGGCAGTCTGCGGCGTGTTCTCTCGTGTAGTAGCCAGAACCCGGCGAATAGCTGGCAATCCCGACGAAGGGACCACAAGAACTTCGGGTTGCTTGCATAACGCCGCCGGCAATTGTTTTCGCCAGTCCGGGGATGAGATGCATCGCGTGCGAGTCGCCCCATACCAAAACGCGCGGGTGGTCGCTGGAACGACAGTCCGGGCCTGCCACGAAAGGCCCCGGACGAGTTGCGAAGTCACACCTGGCGGCAAACCCGTAATTGGTCCGGAATGCTGATTCCGTTGATGGTCGGTTTACGATGTAGGGAAGGGCGATCACTGCGGCGGAAGCCGTGACCGCAAGGCTGATTGTCTGCAGGTTGAGTGGGGCAGGCAGCAAGTGTAGCGGGCGCTCGATCAGCCGGTAGAGCAAAACGGCAAAGATCAGCGAAAGCGTTATGGCAACGTAGAACGCCTCGCGCGGTGGCGCCTCAACGATATATGCCGCCCGCATGAAAGCGAAAATCGGCCAATGCACCAGATAGAGCGAATAGGAGATGTTGCCGAGTTGGGTAAGACCAGGCAGTCCCGTACCCTTGTTGGCCAGCAGCAGCACCGCAGTAGCGGCGCAAGCCGCTAGCGCAGGCCAGCCGGTAGCGGGAGTTGCGAACGTCATTCCGGGCAGCACGAGTAGCAGGACAATGGCAGGCCACCACAAGGGTTTCAGACGCGCGCCGGATGTCGCCGGCAGCAGCGCGGCAATCGAGCCGATGGCGATTTCCCATGCCCGGCTCGGGATCAGATAAAACCGCGCGGCCGGGTCGGGATTGAAAAGGCAATATGCAAGGCTTGTCACAAAGACGACGATTGCGCCCGGCAGCCAGAAACGGCGCGGCGCAAGCAACAGTGCGACAGGTGCCAGCAGATAATACTGCTCCTCGATCGCGAGCGACCAGAAATGCAGCAGCGGCTTGGTAACGGCCGCGGTGTCGAAGTAGCCGACCTGCGACCAGAACACGAAATTGGCAGTCGCGGTGGCGGCGCCGAGCACTTGAATGTTGAACTGTGCAAGCTGGGCCGCTGACAGGAAGAATGGCGCCGCGAGCGCGACAATCACGAGGACCGTGTAGGCCGCTGGCCATAGCCGCTTGGCGCGGCGGAAATAGAACTGCGGCAAGCTGAATGTGCCACGTAGTACGTCGCGCGCGATCAATCCTGTTATCAGATATCCGGAGACGACGAAGAAGATATCTACGCCGAGATAACCCGACCGGGGGTAGGGAAATTCGGCGTGGTAGAGCACCACGAGCAATACTGCGAAACCGCGCAAACTCTGAATGTCGCGGCGGGTAGCACTCTCCGGGTTCATTTTGTCTCCCTAACATCGCGCTTCAGGCCAAACAAGCGCGCGAAGCCAAATCGTCTTGCGGCGAGGATCTGCCATGGCATTCATCAACATGCTCTATAACTTATGGCCGAACGGCGACCAGAAGATCGCGGGCTTGCGGGATGGCATCGCTAACTCGGCGCAGGCCGTTTTTGCGAAGTACGGAATCGACCGCCCGCTTCTGGTTGCGCATGTGATGGCGCAGATCTCCCACGAATGCGGCGCCGGGCACGACGTGGTGGAAAACCTGAACTATACCGCGGGGCGCATGATGCAGGTGTGGCCGCATCGGTTTCCGACCATGGCGAGTGCCGCTCCGTACGCCGGCAATCCGCGCGCGCTCGCCAACAAGGTCTACAATGGCCGGATGGGCAACGCGTCCGGTTCTGACGACGGCTGGAATTTCCGCGGTCGCGGAGCCTCGCAGACTACCGGCCGCGAGGGCTATGCACGCCTTGCCATGGCTACCGGCCTCGATCTGCTCAACCATCCCGACCTCGTCAACGATCCCGATCATTTTCTGGAATGCGGCGTTGCCGACTTCGTGCTGTGCGGCTGCCTGCCGTTCGCAAAGGCCGACGACGTGCTCAATGTCACCCGCCGGTTGAACGGGGGCACCGTCGGGCTTGCGCAACGACAGGCATGGCTCGCGAAATGGAAAGCCGCGCTTGGCTCCGCGCCGGTCGACCTGGCGCCGGCGCCGCCGGCAAAGCCTCCGGTTATCCCGCCCGGCCCAACGACGGATGCTGCGAAACCCGACGACGCGTCAAAACCACCGTCCACGCCGGACACCCCGGTGCAGCAGCCCGTCAACCTGATGGCCTGGCTGTTCGGCATTCTTTCCGCAATCGTGAAAAGGAAATAAGCCATGCTCGACCTCTTCCTGTTCGCCGCTGCCTTCGGCGGCGGCTATGTCGCGTGCGTCTATAGCTGGCCGGGCATAAAGGTCAGGATCAACGGCCTTGCTGCCGAAGCGGCTCGCCTGCGCGCCGAAGCGCAACAGCTCGAAAACAATATCAGGGGGCGATAATGGGACTGTTCGACATCACCGGCCTTGGCGGGGTTACCGACGTTCTCAAAGAGCTGATCCAGCTGTTTCCGAACGCCGAACAACGCGAGCGCGCCGCCACCAAACTGCAGGATGCCGAATCCGCGATTGCCGCGGCGCAGTCGGCGACCAATACCGCGGAAGCCGCCAGCCCGTCGTTCTTTGTCGCGGGATGGCGGCCGTTCATCGGCTGGGTGTGCGGGTTTGGTTTCGTCTACACCATCGTCGGCGCGGCGCTGCATCTGCCCGCCGTCGACACCAACCCGATGATCATGATCCTGACCGGCATGCTGGGGCTCGGGACCATGCGGACGGCCGAGAAGATAACCGGCGTGCCGCCGTCGACGGTCGGAAAAATATCGAGAAAATAGACCGGGTGCTTGTCCACTCGGCCGCGGCCGCTCATCCTGTTCAACGGCACTCAGGAACTACTGGCTGTCGCACTGGAGACGGGACGAGGCGAAACAACCACGATCGGCCCTTCGATCAGGTGTGGCTTGAGCGGCGTGGCAGGAATGTAGGCTGGAGCCGGCGATCCCGCGTTTCCGGTATTGAGCCGCCAGTCCTTTCTTTCGGGCACCCGATCGAGGCCGATGGGAAATATCTGGACCTCGTCGCCCTTGATCCGGATGCGGAGAAAATTGCGGTGGCTGTCGAGCCGCATCGAACTGAATGCGTCGTTGTGATTGAGTTGCAACCAGCGCGACGACGCATAGAGATAGAGCCCGAACAGGGATCCGCCAACAAGGCCACCCGCCAATGTCATTTCGCCGGCGAATATCGCGATCGGCGGAATATGCCAGCCGCCGAAATCGGGCAGGCCTTCGTTGAGGCGAGCGAACAGGCGCGCCAGAGCGATCGCAACGCTGCCGTGGACGATGCCGTTGATGCAGGAAACCGCTGTAACTTGCGGGCTGGATCCTTCCTGTTTCTTCGTATAGGCCCAGAAACCAAGTGCGAACAGGGCCGGCGTAGCCAGCGAGGCGTCCGGCCACCAGTGCACTGTGAGCAGTCCGGCGAGCCAGTAAATCACACCCAGCAGCACGCAGAATCCCGGATTGAGCGCGACGAATTTGAAGTTTCCGGAGAGCATGGCGGCACTCTCGGCCTTTGTCGGGTAACAAGCCTCCTTGCCGTTTTCCCTGTGCGGAATCGCCGGGTCGGTCGTCATCGATATGCTCTTCACCCGGCCGCCGAGCCAGGAGAATCCCTCGACGTCACGATCGAGGTCGACCTTGTCATAGAGCTGATGCGTCGAGTGGAGAAAAGCGCCGCCGCCCCCCGACGTGATAAACTGGGTGATGCCATCATCGCCGGAGTAGCGGCTGTAATGGTGGGTATCCCCGGAGAGCACGACCGGAACGTTCAGGCCGCGCTTTGCGTTGAGGGCGCTCCATCCCACATTGTCCACGACGCTCAGCGATTTGCTTCCCGCTTTCAACGTGTAAAGCCAGCCGGGCTCGGGACCGCACAGGATGATGTTTGATCCTTCAGGCATCCTTTTTGCGATAGCGTCGAAATAATCCTTTTGCGGCTGATCGACGTCATCGTCGAGTTGGGCATCCATCGCCCAGATCCACCATCGTTCCGTCAGTTGCAGGGCGAAGTAGCTTCTCCTCTGCCAGGTTCGCCAGCCGCCAAGATGAAGGTGCCGGCTGCGGCGGGTGAATAAAGCCAGAAACAGCACAAGTCCGTCGTACCAGTCGTGGTTGCCGGGGATCGCGTAAACCGGCGGGCCGTCCAGCAGCCCCGGGTTGGGATCCGGAAACGCCCAGTTGTACGGATCAAGCAGCCGTTTTCTGTAGTGTTCCGGACTGGCGTGCGGATAGACCTCGTCTCCTCCCATCACCAGCAATTGCCCTCTCGGAAGCGTGTGACCGTCGATTGTCAATTGCTGCTGGCTGAGCAGCGAGGCGATGGCGAATGTGGCGTCGAAGCCGTCGCCCAGATCGGCGACGAAATCGATCCACACCGCACCGTCCGGACCAGGATTGAACGGCGATGGCACTTTAGGCGAGTTCGACGGCATGAATTGCTGCGCACGTTCGAACACTTCGTCCGTCGTTACAGAATCCAGCGCCGCGACAATCAATCGCCGGTCGGCGTATTGGCCGAACAGGTCGGAAACCACCACGCGCCATAACAGCTTCCCCAGAAGGTCCGGGCGAAACCACGATGTCATGGTCGGATAGTCTTTGAGTTTCTCGATCGGGACCGGCGGAATTTTCGCCATTCGGAATTCTCCTTGATGGTTACGGCGCCCGTTAGCCGCGCGCGGCTCTCATGCGACAGGATTCATCGATGCTGAAATTTTTCCGGCGCCTGTGGTGCGGCATGCGCAATCACCCCTATCGCCGCCGGTTCGAGCCGTCAGTCGATCTCTATTATTCCGGCGAATATCCACTCCCGCCGTGTCTGATCTGCACGAATTGCGAGAAGGTTCTGCGGGGGTGGGTGGCAGGATCGAAACAATACTGAAACCACAACAATCCCACCTCGCGCGCCGGCTGTCTAGGTCACTCTCAGCACCCGGCTCGCGAAGTGACCGTGCGGACGGCCGGGAAGATCGCCGGCGTGCCGTCGTCAACGGCCGGCAGGATATCGAGAAAACAGACCGGCGAGCCCGTCGAATGAACGGATGGTCCGGTGAAGTCGCAAAACGTGATCGGGGCGGTTATGAAGAAAAAGTAACCTTCGGGGTTATCACTGTTCATGAAGCATTCACGCGGCCGGCCCCATGGATGCATCGAACCTGTGCTGCCTCGCGGAGACCGTCTTGCGCCTGCTCGTCGTCGAAGATGACCCCGACCTCAACCGTCAGCTCACCACCGCGCTGACCGACGCCGGCTATGTCGTCGATCGCGCCTTCGACGGCGAGGAAGGGCATTTTCTCGGCGACAGCGAACCCTATGACGCCGTGGTGCTCGATATCGGCCTGCCCAAGATGGACGGCATCTCGGTGCTGGAGGCGTGGCGGAAGAACAAGCGGGCGATGCCGGTGCTGATTCTCACCGCGCGCGACCGCTGGAGCGACAAGGTGCAGGGTTTTGACGCCGGCGCCGACGACTATGTCGCAAAGCCGTTTCATCTGGAAGAAATCCTCGCCCGCATCCGCGCGCTGCTGCGGCGTACCGCCGGCCACGCCCAGGTCGAGCTGACCTGCGGGCCGGTTGTGCTCAACACCCGCACCAAGCGGGTCAGCGTGTCCGGCAATCCCGTCAAACTGACCTCGCATGAATACAATCTGCTGGAATATCTGATGCACCATGCCGGCCGCGTGGTGTCGCGCACCGAGCTGGTCGAGCATCTCTACGACCAGGACTTTGACCGCGACTCCAACACCATCGAGGTGTTCGTCGGCCGCATCCGCAAGAAGCTGGAGGCCGACATCATCCAGACCGTGCGCGGGCTGGGCTACCTGCTCACCGCGCCGACCGAGGGGCGGTAGGCTGTAATTCTGCCGCGCTTTGGTTCACAGTCCGCCAATGGATACGCGGCAAACCCTGGCATCAGTGGCAAAATCTCGCGCGACCTCGCTTGCGACCCGGCTGTTCGTCTCGGCCACGGTGTGGGTGGTGGTGATCCTGCTGCTCACCGGAATCGTGCTGTCGTCGGTGTACCGACAGGCCTCCGAGCGCGCCTTCGACCGGCGGCTCAATCTGTATCTGCGCACGCTGGTGGCCGACGTCGCTACGCCCGACGAGCCGCCGGACCGGCAGTTTCAG
>JADMIO011047623.1_pt1 | contig 40308 bp, 39 predicted proteins | sample 8958161 | NCBI WGS metagenome assembly JADMIO01 (sample SAMN16585339, study PRJNA669376) | soil metagenome | isolation source: Crop rotation soil | place: USA: Cullars Rotation, Alabama | collected 2011
CGACAACTTGTCCACGTGGAATTCTAAGCTTAGGATCCCAATGTGCTGGAAAGACGCTTGCGACGATGCCTGGTCTGCCAAGCAGACAAATAGAAGAAGGGACAGAAAAAAAAGTTTTGTCATAAGACTTCTAAGTTATCACGAAATGACGAAAAGTCCGGCCAGATGAAAACAAATCCGGCACGGACTGTTCTTTTAACAGGGTAGAATCTGGCTTGTGTCAGTATTCACACACTTGCAGAGCAAGGTCTCAAATTGTATGTAACAATTGTGATTGAAGCAGATCCTTTGGTAGCAAGGGCCACCACCGCCCGGATCCCGACCGTCCCCTGCCATGATGTTCTGCATTTCGCCCCTGCTGAGAGGCTTGAATGGTTTGTCTTTCATTGTTTTGTTATTTAAAGTTTCACATAACCTGTTTCATCAGGTGATGGGTACAAGTCTTTAAACCCATGTTCGGCCAAACAATATTATTAGCTTTTCACAAAGCTTTCACTCAGTTCCGTTTGGATCATGTCTTCACTTATCAGTGCAGGCAACAAAATCTTTAGATGGTCCAATGTGTATACCGTGGGTATTTGATACCAATTAAGAAAAAATGTCGGTGTGAACTCGATGTACACCTGATCGAACCATTCTATATGTTTGGACTCGATGAGTTTTGCCTGGGAAAAATCTGTCCCTATCGGCAATGGATGTGATCGCTGGAACCGAACGAGGTTCATTGCTGAAAACCAATCATGTAACAGATCGCGCGTCCTTACTGATTCATCATCTCTTCCATGGATATTTAATAGCCAGAATTGAATCAGGTACTGGTTCGACGAAATCTCTCGACCTTCGTCATTACCACTTAAGGCGAATCGAAATACGACACGGACATTTTCCTCATTTCCTTGTAACATATTCATTAACTTCATGTGCTTCTCTTTGCAGGGGTTACAATACAAATTGCAAGCGACCATGATGGTCATTGAAGCATGCGGTGAGCCAACCGTAAGCTCATAATTGAATGACTCGGCCCGAATGCGCTTTTGCTTGAACAACAGACTTCGGAATGCGTCCACGGAATTAATTATCCTAAGGTCTTCTACGACATTTTGCCTCAGTACACTGATCTCTGAAATGAGCGACTGAATAAGATAGAATGAACCGCTTGCGATCGCCAGCACGAAAAAGGACTTCAGGGCATCCAGAAAAAACGAAGAAGTTAAAATAACACTCAGGTCAACTGAAAACGATAAAATCACCGCCTGACAGAGCAGTATTAGATTCACCATCATACAAATGCGGCACCAGGATTTGATCTTAAACGCTTGGTAATGCACCGAATAGAGCACCATGGGAAGGGATAACAGAGCGCTGACCCACAGCATGGCAATCCCGTAGGCGAAATGATCACTAAAGAATAAACCTACGTTCGCGAGGCTCCACGCGAAGAAAACGACAGTCACACCTGATAACTTTATTCCCTTTATGGAAGCTCCCTTCGACTTCAATACGTCATTACAATCCGTAACCTTTCCCCGCCCGCATAACGCGCTGAGCAAGGCACTGCCGGCCCCAAAGTCCTTGAAGGTTAGCAGAATTCCAAGAGCTAGGCCAATCACGCTTAGCCCGGCAAGCACCACACCATGCAATGCAAATCCAGGCCATGCCGATGTCAGCAGGACACAGGTAACGGCCACTAAAATGACAATACTGCCCGTCAATCGGCGACGTTCCTTTTTGAATTCGCTTGAATTTTCAAGGTCCGGGACTTGGGTCTTGCTCGCAACCTGAACAACAATACCGCTCCAATCCGCACGTATAGCTTCCGTAAGATCTTTTTTGTGCCTGATCTCGGCAACTTCACCTTTGTTACGGTTAAGGTGAATCAAGAACGGAGATTCTAACCGATTTATCTCCGAGTTTTCAGTTCTAGAAACCTGATAAGAAATACCCAACTGCTCAAATGCATCGGCTATACTTAGTATTGAAGGATAATCTGGATGCGAACGGATCAATTTGCTCACATAGCTTTTTGACACGGGAAGGCCGGCATGCCTTAGGAAATCAGCGACAATTTTTTCCATGGTAATACACCAGAATGGGTTAAGCAAAAACGAAAGGCCGAAAGGGAGATCAGCCGCTATAGATGCATCAAACCTAATACGCAATTCCGGACGCGTCAATCGTAGCCTTACGCATTTTCAAATTTTAAATCTTGCTAGGCCAATAACGACCACTTCGATGCCTCGGAAATAAGCTGCTGTTGATTCCGGACATTGAATTTCTGGTAAAGATCAGATCTGTATTTTTCAATTGTTCGCGGACTCTTGTTAAGTAAGGCCCCGATCTGTGTCCTGTTGAGTCCCAATCCAATACTTCTGAGTAAAGTCATTTCCTGATCTGTCAGCGAGAATGGACACTTGGGCAAAAGACCTGGTATTCTGTTGAGATACTCTTTTACAATCTGAGCCGCGCGCTGAGGAAAGTAAACGCCACCGCTATGTATGATTTTCAAAATTCGCGGCACGTCCTCGATCTGGTCCTTCCGTATGAAATTTGATACACCTATCTTATTCATTTCGATAATGCAGTCTTCATCTTCGAACTGGGTAAATGCGACAACCTTGATCAATGGGTACTTCACCGTGATGACTCGCGCAGTTTCAAAACCGTCCATGAGAGGCATTCTCACGTCAAGCAAAATGATCTCCGGATTCACCGTTTCCAGCTTCGCCAACAACTCGACACCGTTTTCGGCTTCCAAAACAATATCGAGTTGAGGATCACGCTTCATCAAGACCATAAAAGTCTTTCGAAAGACGGCACTATCTTCAGCGATTGCAATTTTGATCTTCATTCGAAATTTGCATTTAATGAAGGACGAAATTTAGAACGAGAATTCGATGCGTTAATTTCTGATATGTAATGTTTTCCTGATGTTTCTATCTTTCCGATCAAACCACCTCGCCCAAATAGGATGATCTCCTAAATGATCCTTTAGAAGAATTGATGTTAGTGCTCTTGTATTAAATGAATATATAGACTTGCCTATGAACCGCCTTAAGTTATCGGACAATACGCTTGCGGCTTGGTTGAAAGGAATTTTTTGAAGTTCAAGCGTATCGCAGATACTTCTCTGACATTTAACATGTTCGTGTTATATGTGGCCTGCGGCACAGGGATGGCTGATAGAATATTTTAGACTATTAATTCAGGGTTCTTCTTCATTTTTTCCTGCAAAGTTCGGGCTTCTCCGCTGACTGCGGCCAAAAGACTACGGCATAAAATTCAGGGTGCCTGCGGCTGTTTATCCTATTCAATTTTATTCCGTTTCCTTTTGGCCTAACGCGCGATGATTATTGATTTTTTATCGGGCCGCGCTGTCAGCGCAAAGCCCGGTGGAGTGGGCATTAAAAAATGTTTCACTCTAATCAAACTTTATGGAAACTGTCACAGAAAAGAACGAACGAAAAACTGTCAACCTCCCCCTCGAATCCATCGAGACGAGCGCGACCAACCGGGTTTTCCGTAGGCCATCGGAAATCACCGACGAGGCCCTCAGGGAACTTGCCGCCTCCATCCAGCAGTATGGCGTTATCCAGGCCATTCTCGTCAGGCCGCATCCTGGCAAACCAGATCTCTATCAGCTGATATGCGGGGAACGCCGTTATCGCGCAAGCCTCCTTGCCGGTAAAACTTCGATCCCTGCACAGGTAGCGGAAGTAAGCGATGAAACGGCAATCGAGATGCAGGCCGTCGAGAATATCGAACGCGAGGACATACATCCGCTAAACGAATGCAAAGGCTACCGCGTCATGCTGGAAAACAATTCTAGTCTGACAACGGCGGATCTTGCACAACGCTTCGCAAAGTCCGAGACCTATATCCTTCAGCGGCTCAAGCTCAACGACCTGGTTCGTGAGTTCAAAAAGGATTTTTACGAAGACAGGATTCATCTTGGACACGCCATCATCCTTGCAAGGCTCACGCCCTCAGACCAGCGGGAAACACGGGAACGTCTGATGAGGCGAAGCGAGGAGCTTGGAACGGTCAAGGACCTCCAGGAATTCGTGGACTCCAACATCATGAACAGCCTTGCGTCAGCGCCGTTCGACAAGTCCGATGCAACGCTGTTTTCCAAAGCAGGCGCATGCCTCACATGCCCGAAACGTTCGGGTGCGTCCCCGCTCTTGTTTGCAGAGATCAAGGACAAGGATACCTGCTCGGATCGCGGATGTTTTTTTACAAAGTGTCGCAAGTTCCTCGTGAGGAAAACGCGAGAGATCATAGACACGCAGCCCGAGATGGTGTTCCTCGCGGACTACAACCAGCCAGAGGACGAAATCCTGGGCATGCTTGCAGAGCACAAGCTCCTGCCGCTTCGTGAACACAATGATTTTTACAAAGCAGATACGGGCGGAGCAAAAGTTAAAGGGCTCTGGATCTCCGGGCCAAGAACTGGTCACGTTGCCACGGTCTTTCTGCCCAAGCAAAGCAAGGCCGTACCAAAGAATGAGAAGGAAGCCCGGAAAGAACAGGTGGAAAAGATCAAGTCCCGCATGGCGCGCGGCCAGGAACTGGACCGGGAGAAAGTCTACGCAAAGATCCTCGATGCGCTGCACAAACATCCTTCGCAAAAGAAGGGGTTCGACAAGAAGCTGCTTCCCGACGAAGAAGTGCTGCTATGGTACATCGTCTTCGATAAGGCAGGCTACAATGCGTCCGCTGAACTGGCCAGGTTCCTCGGAGTGTCAGAGAAGCGCGACCCGGAAAAGGTCTACGATGCGTTGAAGAACCTCAAGCCGGAAGGAAAGGCATTTGTGCTTAGAAAGGTTATGTTGGACCAGTATGGCGGCAATTACCCGGAATCCCCATATGGACACATTATATACAAGGTCGCGAAAGCCTACGGCGATATCGACATTGCGGCATTCGAGAAAGAACAGGCGGAAATCTGCGCCAGTCGCGAAGAACGTGGAAAAGCGCGGATTAAAGGCCTGAAGAACTGACAGGACACATTAATTAATATAAGAGGGACGAAAGTCCCTCTTTCATTTTAACACATTATATATATATGAGAGACTCTTATTTCTTCATGTGCACCACGCCATGCCATGAAAAGTGCGCACAGCTGGGAGACGTGAACTACGAGACGGACGCGCGATTAGAAGCCCATGCGTTTACTGACCAATTGCAAAGAACTCACGGTGAATTGCCGTCCGGCGCTTACTTCACCGTCGTGGACTGTCCACATGACTTCGGCGTGTACCTGGACGTCAAATTCACCTTCGACGACACTGTTGATGCTCATACTGCATATCTCGAATGCCTTCAGGAGAGCCTTGAGTATTGGGACCCGCAAGCTACAGAACAACTGACGCGGGCCGGGTATACACTGGTGACGTCAGCCCTGCCGAAAACTGGTCGCGTCGCTTAATTACTGAAAGGGGTTTACGGCCCCTTTTTTATTCGCCTCAAGGGCCGGAATTCTTGTACCCAACGTGTACCCAACTTGTGTAATCTGTACCGGTTTGATCTGGAATTTCGATTTCATCAGGCAAAACGACGAAGTCGACCTTATGAATAACCTCATCAGCTATCTGGAAAGCAAAGACGCCATCTTCCATGGCGCGCTCGTCCTTATCATTCTCTATGTCCCCCATGCCGGCAACCTTTTCATGCAACTCGAGCACCTCGACATGACCTTCGCAGGTTTTTCCTTCCTCAACTGGCTATATGGAGTCTCCTTGGCAGGTGCTATCGAGTTCCTTATCCTGGTCTTTATCATCAATGGCTACCGGTCCACAGGAAAATTCTACGCCGTCGTAAGCTTTTTCCTGAATGTCTTCTATTACAACTACTGGTTCACGGCCCTGCGCAATCCATCGGACGAGAACATCAAAACAACCATCATCAGCCTATTCATCTGCCTTACCCATTCGCTGGCAGTATGGCAGCTCAGTGAGCTGTTTTTCAAACGCCTTCAGGAGGACAGGGACAACATGGTGGAATACTGGTGCCCTGAATGTGAAGCCGGTCCCTTCGCCAGCAAGAAATCTCTTGAAGGCCACAAATCAAAACTTCATAAAGGCAAGAACAAATTAACAGGTCCGCTTATCCCTGAATCCGGAAAGTGACTTCTTAGCCTTTGAGTTATGCATCAAATACAGACACTGAAATCCTTCATGATCGCACCCGTGAAGTTAAGAGGAGCAAGCAATGTTTTCCGTACCGGAAAACGGCTTGGGGAAGACTGTTGTGAAATCCTGATCACTTCGTTCGTGTATCTATGATATGGGTCGCCCCAGGAAAACCGATAGCGAAAGGCGAACGGCCCAGCTCAATCTTCATCTCACCCCCGACGAAGAGAAGAAGATACTCGAGTGGGCTGCCGCCAGCGGCATGTTCCCGCCCGAGTGGATTCGTCAAAAGATCTTCACCGGCAGATTTCCACCCGTCCGCCATTCTCCGATCGAGACGTCTGTTTATCAGGAGCTGCGCAGGATCGGGGTCAATCTCAACCAGGGAACACACAAGCTCAATGCCGGCGAATTCCCCCGCAACTATCTCACCCTTCAGCTGGAGCTCCTGGCCATGCTGAACAAACTCTACAAGGTCCTTCTTGCCGACAGGCATTCGAGAACTGATCCTGACCCATGACGGCCAATCTCATAAAAGGTAAAGGCTTTCGTGGCGCGCTCCGCTACAACTTGGGCAAGGTCGCCAAAAACGCTGCCGAGGTGCTGGACTCCACCTTCGCAAGGTCCACCGAGCAGGGGATTATGAAGGAGGTGCAGATGATAAGGTCGATGCGTCCTCGTCTTGAGAAATATTTTTATCACACCTCCATCAATTTTCCTCCAGAGGAGAATATTTCAAGCGACCTCATGAAACGACTGGGACGCGAATACCTTGAAGCAAGCGGATTTACCCAGCATCAGTTTATCATGTTCCGTCATTTCGATGCCGCTCATCCTCACCTGCATATACTTGTCAACCGCATAGGATATGACGGTCAGGTCATCAGTGACAGCAAAGACTACCAGCGAACCGAAGACGTTCTTCGCAAACTTGAAATCAAATACGACCTCCGGCAGGTAGCCCCAAGCCGACAGGCAAAGCAACGGGCCGTTACAAAAAATGAAATAGAAATGATGAAGCGGACAGGCGAGCCGAGTCAAAAGGTGAAACTGCAATATTTCGTCAACAAGGCATTGAATGGAAGGCCGACCCTTGAGGGTTTTGTCACCCTGCTGAAGAAAAATGGTGTTACCGTGCTTCTCAACCAGGCATCAACCGGTTACGTCAGCGGCATTTCATACGAATTCGGAGGCTTCAGGACTACCGGAGCCAAGCTTGGCGCCGCCTACAAATGGTCAGCAGTAAAAATGAGGATCGACTATCCTCAGCCGGTCCCTTTTTCGCACAACAAGTATGCTTCCGAACCGGATGCTTTGAGCATCGGCATGGATAAAATAGCTCCTCAGGAAATGTTGGATCCACGTTTCTCAGAAATACTGTCGGAGCTGATCCGGCCGGAACACCAACCCGATATGCCGCAAGGCACGAGGGCTTTCTCAAAGAAACGAAAACGAAAATCCAGGAGACGTTAGGCAGAACCAATCCGCGCACTGACGGCTTGAATTTGCTTTGTAATTTCAATAACCCGGCGCTCGGTGTTGAAGTCGTCGTGCACGTACGTCAAGAAAAGGAACTTGCACGTAAAACGGAATCCGTTTTCGGTTGCCTCCACACAGTAGACTGTCGATTCAGGAATATGCAGATGAGAATGCAGGTGCGCCCAGTTATGCTCGCCGACCTGGGACGATCCATAGGTTACAAGGCTATGAAAAATACCGCCACAAATGGTCTTCAGGGCAGGCACGTTGAACTCAGCGTGCATTGATCAACTGGTCGATATAGTGCTCGAGCTGAACGTCGCTTGTAAATGTCCTTCCATTCATTTCCACCACACCCTTGCGGTTAATGACATGCTTGGCGCACCAAACCCATGTTGCCTGCTCACCGGGAGGGATGCTCATGAAAAAGTCTGGCATCCGGAGTACGTTCGTCTTCGGCGGGCGCGGCACATAACCGACCGACTGTGCCAGCAGCGGATTGTCTTTCAGGAACTGTGCCAGTTCGTGTACGTTGGCAAACGATTTTGAACCTTTTCCAAAGTCCGTCCAGTGTAACTCAATGCTCACTTCCTTCGGAGCCTCCAGCCGTACCGCTCTTCCGTCCGATCTTCCCATTTTTTTTTAGAATAAAATCCCCTGTCCGGGATCGCCTTTGACTCTCTTCGCTTTACGCTTCTACTTCAGCGGCTGGTGGCATTGGATTTCATGATCTGAAATTGCCCAGCCATGGCTCATCCAGCGCGACCATTTAGTAAACCGGCTTCCTCGCATTCCAGGTCCATCAGTGCGGTGTCTTTGTTCAGGACCGTAAACAAGGGATCGAAATCCTTAGCATATTCCTCAAGTCGCTCTCTAAAAAATGTATCGTCGTTTGCAACCTTTAGCTTGATAAAATCGACCATCCTGGCAAGCTTCCAACCATGCTGAAGGGCAGTCAGAGGGTTGACAACCACAGTGAATCTCGCAAGGATTTTCTCTGGATTGTCCCTGGACCTCGCGCGGTTCACAACAAATTCCGTGTTTGTTTCCTGAAGGGCAATCTTGAACAGGGCCGCATCGGTTTCGTTTGTAAAGAGCATCGAATTGGTAATCATAGATATTTAAATGTTTGTTGAAATTCTCGACATGCCGCGCCCGGGGGGCACAAATCAAAAGTATTGCTAAAATGTTTAGCATCAATACTAAATACTGCTAAAAAAATTAAAATGCCTTTCCTGGGCCGGCAAAGGCCGTTGTCTGTAGCTTTTCCAGATGAAATACCCACGTATTGAAGGGGGCCGCAAACTTGGATCGTTCACCGAGCCCATGAAAGCGCAGCTTTCCGACCGGCCCGCGTTCAACAACGCTGAATGGATATTCGAGATTAAATGGGATGGCTACCGTGCGATCGCAGAAACCGGTAAAAATCCCTGCCGGCTCTATTCACGCAATGGGCTTTCCTTTGATAAGGCTTACACAAAAGTGTTCGAGGCACTGAAGGCAATCCAACAGCCAATGGTGCTCGATGGAGAAATTGTCGTCTTCGATGGCGGAAAGCCCAGCTTTCAGAAGCTGCAGAACTATCGCAACCAGGACAAATACCTTATTCAGTATTACGTCTTCGACCTGCTCGAGCTCGACGGTACAGTATTGACATCGCTGCCTCTCCTCGAACGCAAGAAGGCATTGAAACAAGTATTGCCGGATTCGAAAGTGATCAAATACTGTGATCACGTTGAAGCGGAGGGAATTATTTTCTTTCAGGAAATGAGAAAGCTGGACATGGAGGGAATGATCGCCAAAAAGAAGAACAGTAAATATTATGTCGGCAAGCGTTCTGCCGATTGGCTCAAGATCAAGAATGTCAAATCACAGGACGCGATCATTGTCGGTTTCACCGACCCGAAAGGGTCGCGTTCAAATTTCGGTTCGCTGCTGCTTGCAGTGAATGACAAGCAGGGACGCCTTGTCTCAATAGGCAGCGTGGGAACCGGGTTCGACGACCAGACCTTGAAAACGATTCACAAGAAACTTAACATGATCGTCCGGGATTCTTCCCCCCTGGACATCCCGATCAAGGAAACACCTGATATAACATGGGTCGAGCCCTTTCTTGTTTGCAGTCTGCACTATGCTGAGATCACCGACGACGGCAGCGTCAGACATCCTGTGTTCCTCGGGCTTCGTACCGACGTCGATCCAATCGAAGTGCACCTTGAAAAATAAAAAAGAATCGGTGCCTGTCTTGGCGCATTGTTTACAGGCGAAGTGGAAGTGCCTATGATCAAAAAAGGGCTCTGACTTTAATTAAATAGTCATTTACTCATGCCGCCTACTTGCATGAACTTGAAAAAAATCAAGGCAAAAGATTTTTCCATTATGCCGCCTTGATTCTGGCCCGCCAGCCTCATACTCATTCTGACCGGAGGACTTTAACCGGATCCATCCGTGCTGCAGTGATCGCCTGGTGGAATACCGTTAAAGCTGCCACGAGCAAAGGAAAAGAACCTGCCGCTGCAAACAATCGCCAGTCGAGTTCAATCCTGTAAACAAAACCCTCAAGCCAGCTTCGCATCAGCAAATACCCCAGCGGTGAGGCGATGACTATGCTCAGAAGAATCAGGTAGATGAAATCCTTGGACAGCAATGCGCCAACATTGATCATTGTAGCGCCCATCACTTTTCGTATCCCGATCTCTTTGGTGCGCCTTTCAGCGTTAAACGTAGCAAGACCATAAAGTCCAAGGCATGCAACAAAGATGGCCAGCATCGAAAAAAAGAATACGACTTTACCAGTCCTTTGCTCAAACTGGTATTGATTTTCCAATTGCTGGTCGACGAAATTGTAATCTGCCGTGGTCGCAGGCTCATACTTCTTATAGAACTCTTCAATGAGGACTATCGACTCCCGCACCTGATTGGGTCCGGCCTTTACCATAATGCCTGAATAGTAGCGGTTGGGCATGTAGCTGAACACCAGCGGCTCGATCGCCGCGGTCATCGGCCTGAAATGAAAGTCCTCGACAACGCCGATGATCACGCCTTTGTCGCCGTACAATGTGAAACTTTTCTCCAGCGCTTCATGTGGACTCCAACCCATGCGGCGTGCCGCACTCTCGTTGATCATATAGGCACTGGTGTCCGCAGGAATTGCTGCATCAAAATTTCTTCCAGCGAGCAGTTTCATCCCGGTCGTTGACAGATACCACGGGTCAATATTCAGCCGCGTGATGAGGAACTTGTCTTCGGGCGATTTTCCTTCCCACTCAAAACCGATGGTTGAGTTGATAACGTCAATAAGGCCATTGGAAGTAGCCGCTGCATTAACGATGGCACTTTGTTTTTGAAGGTCCGACCGAAGCAATTGTGCACTTCGTTTTGAGAGCTTGTCCGTCTTCAAGTAGATCAATTGTGATTTGTCGAAGCCAAGATCTTTGTCACGCACAAAAGAAAGTTGCCGGTAGATAGTGATGGAGCCGGCGACCAGGATGACTGTCAAACTGAATTGAGTAACGACCAGCACCTGGCGGAATCGCCGCCCCGAGCGAATATCGAATACGCCTTTCAATACTTTGGTTGGTTGAAATCCGGACAAGTAGATGGAGGGATAAAAACCTGCCAGCAGGCTGACGATGACCAGGAACACCAGGAGCGTTATGGTGAAATTGAGGTCGGTTACTGGTAATGCGAGGGACTTTGATGCAATGGCGTTGAGGAAGGGGAGTCCAATGTTCGCCAGCACCAACGAAAGGAAAACGGAGGTGCCAGTGATCAGAAATGATTCGGAAAGAAATTGCGTCATCAACTGGCCACGATAGGCGCCGATCGTCTTGCGAATTCCAACCTCCTTGGCCCTGCGAATGGCGCGTGCCGTCGACAGGTTGATGAAATTGAATACTGCTATCAGCAGAACGACTATTCCTACGGCAAAAAAGATACGCACATAGACGATACTGCTGGTTTTCGTCCAGTCAGTTTGAAAATCAAAATCAGAGTGCAGGTAAATGTCGGTCAGCGGCTGCAGGTGAAAGACCGGTGGCGTGAAACTTCTGTTGTCGTTGGGGATGTATTTGTCAATGTAGTGTTCGAGTTTTCGGTTGACTTCCTCAATATTTGCACCGCTGTTCAACTGGACGTACGTGAGGAAATTGTTGCTGTACCAATTGGTGTTGTTGTCGCCCTTCGGATCGTAGCTGAGAATCACTTCGAACTGCAAATGCGAATTGACTGGAGGGTCCTTAATGACACCTGCCAGCACCAGGTCTTCCGTTCGGACCCTTTCTCCGCCGGTTCCGGTGTAACTAATTGTTTTGCCGAGGAGCTGGTTGTCTGCCATCCAGTCCGGTCCGAACAGGTTGACCGCCATACGGTCTGTGATTACGATCTGGTTTCGTTCGGTAAAGACTTTATCGGGATTGCCGGCCAACAAAGGAAAATCGAACATCTTTAGAAATCCGAGGTCCGCCATGGTGATCGAAGATGATTCCACGGTGACTTCTCCCTGTTGCAACACTCCAGAACGCTTGTAACCCAGAAGACATGACTTGACAACTTCAGGGAAATCTGCCCTCATCGCTTCACCCATCAGCCCTGGACTTGACGCGACGTCATAGATTTCACCGGCCTGGTTTTGCCGCTGCACAACGCGGTAGATGTCGCCCGCGTGGCGATGGAATCGATCGTAACTAAATTCGTCCTGTATGAAGAGCCCTATTGCCAATGCACAGGCGAGACCGATCGCGAGCCCGGAAATGTTGATCAAGGAGTAGGTTTTGCTCTTTAGTAAATTCCTCCATCCGATTTTGATGTAGCTTCTATACATAGTGGTGGGATATGGTTGGTGGGTTTTGAACGACTTCATGAACTCTGGCCTGACGTATTTGATCACACTCCAGGCAAAAATCCAGTTTGCTTTCCGCGGAGAATTCGCCTGCTGCTTTTTGAAAACTTCAGTCAGGTCTCCTTCAATTTCTTCGAGATAATCTTCGCGGCAGAACCAGCGGAGAAACTGAAGGGCCCATTTTGGAGGACGCGTGCTCATCAGCCGAAAGAAATTTTTGGAATCTCCTGATAGATGCTGTTCCTCAGCATGTATTGTGCATCTAGCATTCTTTTCCCCAGGGCCGTGATGACATAGAACTTTTTTCTCCGGCCACCGCGGTCTTCCGTAATTCCTCCGAACCTCGATTTTACGAAGCCCTTGTTTTCAAGGCGTTTCAGCGCAACATGAACCGCGCTGATGTTCATTTTCTTTCCCAGCTTTTCTTCCAGTCCTTCGAGGATGACCACCCCATAGGCTTCGTCATGCAGAGCCGCTACCATGAGCAGCACGAGTTCTTCAAATTCACCAAGGGATTGTTGCGGCATAGCGCTATTTACTTAACAAACGTGAATCTAATCAAATTGTTTCACTTACCAAATTGACCCCCCCCCTGTGTTCATGCTTGTAAAGCGATGCCAACAATTTGGAACCGACCTGATTTTCCCTAGCGGTCCCTAAAAAGCCTGATATCAAATTCCTGCACACGCGGCTTTGTGTTTTCCGATCGGACTTAATTCTGGTGAAAGCACGCTTTGTCTTTTTCGCCGGGCAAAAGCTTACGGCATAAACGGCACCGCTTCGACCTCCTCTGCTTTCTTTCTTTGGGCGCAACGCTCCGAAAGAAAGCGTCCATTTATTCCGTTTCCTTTTGCCCGGCTTCAACGCCAAAGCGATGTGCGCACCATAATTAAATCCTATCATTATGGAAAACACAGTTGAAACCGCCAGCAAAGTCCTCGATTACCAGGTCGCCGAGATCCAGCTTTCCTACATGCCGAAGGTAAAGCCCTCGCGCATGCCTAAGATTTCGAGTTCGCGCGACGCCTTTGATGTCCTTATGAAGAACTGGGATCAGAACCGCATCAGCTTTCAGGAACAGTTCAAGTTGCTGGTGCTGAATCGCGCGCACAAAGTACTCGGTCAGCTTGAAGTTTCTCTTGGCGGAGTCAGTGGCACGATCGCAGATCCCAAGATCATATTCGCCGCCGCCCTGAAGGCAAATGCCAGCGGAATCATTGTCGCTCACAATCACCCAAGTGGCAATCTCACTGCAAGCCAGTCCGACATCGATCTAACCAAAAAACTGAAAGCAGCGGGTGTGTTCCTTGAGATCCAATTGCTTGATCACCTCATCGTTACTACCGAGGGATACTTCTCTTTTGCCGATCAAGGAATCCTCTGAAAAATTGATGGATGATGTTCCCTTTATTTGAAATCAATTGAATCAACTGCGCCTTTTGCGGATTGTCTCCACCCAATTTTCCAGATTTTCTATGTCCCTTTTGAGCTCTGCCGGTTCCGGTATTGGTGCTCTTGCGGCGGCGGCCTGGTCGTGGCCAGCTATCCATTTTGAGCATTTCGTCATCGCCGTATCTAGAATTCTACATTCTTCGACCGCAATATCTGCAATACTTTCGATCTGCTGCGTTTGAATGCTCTCGCGAAACCGTTCAACGATTCCACCCAAAAGGACCTGCTCAAGCCCTCTTTCCCATGCACTTCGAAGAAGCCCATACAAGTGTGCGGCCTCTTTTTCATATGCATTGAGATTGTCTTCGCGAAATAATTTGTCTGCCGTCTGCCAAGCATTCTTAAGATAGCCTATTTTCTTTTTGACGGGCATCGCAACCCATGGTAACTCCGCCGTTGTGATGCCCGCGCCTTTTGTTGATTTCTGAACGTGTTGATCAAGCTGTTCAACTTGCAACTCCTCTGCAATCTGTTTAAGAAGAAGCAGAAACACGATGTCGTGAGTAAACACTATAACCTGCCGACTTTTTGCCTCCTCGACTAAGCGCCGAGCGACGGTTTGACGCCATTTAAAATCCAGTGAAGATATCGGATCGTCAAATACAATCCCTGAAGGGTCATCAGCCGTACTGAGTTCGGCAAAGAACGCCGCAATTGATAAACATCGTTGCTCACCCTCACTTGCCACCTTTGGTAAATCCACCCCAGGGGCGTGGGTCAGCACAAGCTTGTGGTAAAGGACTCCCTCTGAGCCGCCGTCTTCTTTGAGTTCTACCCCCGCGTGATTGAATTGCAATTTAGCCAACTCCTCATTGAACCGATCTTTCAATCGCTGAGAAACCGCTTCCTGTGTAACGGTCGAGCTTTTCCTTGTAATGGATTGAGTTGCCGTTTCATCAATGCATAAGCTATAAGCTGCAAACCTGCGTTGCCGATTTATGTCGTCCAGCACAAGCTGCCTTTGAATAGAAAAAAGTTTTCTTGCTTTAAGTTCGCTTAACTCCAAATTTGCATTTTTTCGGGCCTCATCCATAGAGGTCGTTGCCAACGCCTTGATACGCGCCTCAACCTGGGATATCATCTCATCGACAAGATCGGTATTCACGGAAATGGTATGGGCGTGCGCAGTGAATTCTTTGTTTTCTGCCAAGGCTCCTAATAGGGCCACACGTCTTTCTTGGTAAGCTTCTATTGATTTTGAAATTTTGTCCACTTCAGCTTCATTATCGATTCGCAACTCCGAGAGAATTCCATCAATCTCAGGTGTTTTAATGGTTAGGTCAATGAATTCTTTTTTCAGCTTTGTGAATTCGGTGCGAAGTCCTGCAAGCTCTTGCTCGGCCGCAGATATCACAAACTCCTCGAATTTTTTCAGCCGACTTGAGGCTTCATCGTCTAAACCCTGTTGGCATAATACGCATTTAGAATCGCGACCAACAACCGGGAATGCCTGGTTCGAATATGCGAGTCCTGTGGAAAAGACTCTTGCCGACTCCCAAAGATTCTTCCACGTGTCCGACCCTGTACCGGGAAGAACTCCTGCAGGGAACGCCAGTCCATGCAGTCGTTTTGCCTGGTCAGCTTTGATCATTCCCGTTGACCTTATCTGTAGAATTCTATCGACACGCGCTGACGACAGTGCGCTGTCAACCGCCTTCAAATGTTGAACCAGGGCTTTCATCCTTCCAGACCGGAGCGTCAGTTGCTGTACCAGTTTTCTAGTATCAGCAGCGTGCAAGTCAGCGATAGATTTTTCCAGGAATTTGATCCTCTCATCATCTTCAGAGGTTAAGGTTGCAAGTGAGTGAACGTCCTCCGGACTTGTGAGTGATGTGACATTGGCGAGAAATTTTGCTACGCGAGTGCCTTCCGGCACGATGGCTATAAGGGTCGATATCATCGAAGATGTCAGAGCACGCTGCTCAGCTTCAAGTCTGATCCTGACGGCTTTGCATGCCTTGACGAGCTTGTCAAATAAGTCCAAGCCAAACGGACGAAATGCTACGTCGGTTTTCTCAGTCAAATAAACTGCTGCCGACTGTGAATCGAAAACGCTAACACGGGCCATCCACTTCTCACCAACTGTCGTCGGCCAATTAAGAGTGCTCGCCATGGATCCGGCTTTGTATTTGATTGTGACAATGGGAGTCAGAGGAAGCTGTCCGGAGGTAACGTTGCCTAGTACAGTTTCCTTGCCTCTTGCGCGACATGCTTCCTTGAGAATGCGGATGTATCCGGTTTTCCCGGCGCCGTTGTCACCATACACCACAGTGAGACGGGAAGAAAAATTTAGTGTTTGATTTTCGGCGAGTGCATTCACACCACGCTCGTGGAAAATGGAAACCAGGCTGACGGGGTCCGAACTAATCGACTGCTGTGGCAAGTGATCCGATGAAAGAACGATGACGTTTTGCGGTTCCGCTAATCCCTTCGCTCCCTTGCAGATCATTGTCAATTCGGTGACGTCAAGTTCGGACAGCTCCATACTTTGAACTATGCGCCGAAGCGCGTCCCGTTGCCACATCGGTCGGTCCTGAGACCAAGCGAGAATTTCCTGCAAAACATTCATGATAACTTATTAAGGTCCACTAAGATGCTCGCGAGCAAGACTGAAAATTTGCGTCAGTAATCGCACCGGCTTGAAATTCGACTGATTACCGCAAAGATTATTCAATAATCACTGAAAAATCAATCAGCACGACTAAAGGATTATTTAGGGGAATCTAAATTGTACATGCACATAACACGGTAACTAAATTTATTTCACGATAATCATCCAAAATCGTTCATTCTCTCCTGAAGCCGATCTTTCATCTGACTCAGGAAAATCGTCTTATCCTTTTTCCTCAGCCGCAGATCCAGAAATTGTCGATAAACATTGCCTATTGAAATATTAAACACCTTTTCCAACTGACGAACTATTTCCTTAATGTCCGCGTCTCCTTTGTTGATCACCCCTACCGTCTCAAGTCCATAGATCAATTCAATCAGATCGGCCTTGCTGCCAGTCCACGTCAACCCCGGCCTGGCATCGTCTGCCCCTGACTTAAGTCCCTCGATTGCGGATGCGACGTACTCCATAAAGAGCTTGTTGCCAATGACTCTGGAAATTTTTTCATCGTATCCCGTGGAGAAAGAACGATCGGTCAGGAAGTCCGTTCCCGGAATGAAGCCCCGGACGAAATATCTATCATCAAGGTGAGTGGAATCACTCATGCAGTATGCGACAAAGGCCGAATTCGCCTTTACGAAATCCTGGGTCTGCTCAAGAAGGCCCAGATAATAGTGCATCCTTTCACCCGTTACAACCGGCTCGTTCAACTTCATTTCGAGAATTTGCTGGTAAAAGAAGTATTGACCCATAAACGCCGGCTTTATACTCTTGAAGAAATGGATTTCGTCTTTGTGGCTTTCGAAGGGTCGTGCTGCGACGGACGCCCGGAGTTCTTCAAGCAAAGAGGTAATGAGTACGAGTGCCTGGTTACAACGAGCCATTGTATTCGTCTCTTCTACGTGAAATCTTTCGAGCGCGTCGCGCATTTTGGCTTCGAGTTCGGCGTAAAATATTCTCATTCCCGGCTCTTGATTTTGTATTTCATTTGAACGCTTCTCTTGCAATCGATTTTATATCTTCTTTGATCCTGTAATAGTTCTCTTGGATCTCGAACTGCGTGATTCGGCGTATCACGGGAATGTTTTTATATGATTTTTCTTCCCGTGCGATGGCAGCATGGTCGTTGATGATCTGCGCATGAAAAGTCTTGAGCTCGATCTTCTGCTGGGGATCATCAGCAACAGTGCCCACGAATTCGCCTGAGGAAAGACCTGCTATCTTTGAGGCCGGTATCGCAGAGTCAAGTTGTGTGGAACGACTCAGAGATGTGTCATTCGCATTGATGGAGAGACTCTGTCGCTCCTGGACAATTTTGCCAAACCTGTCTGAAAGCAGTTTCGCGGTATCGCCCACTACTTGTCCGCTGATCACGTTGCCCACTATGTTCATGATCACCTCCGCCTGCTCCCGTCCGTAGTCTTTTTTTAACTGACTGTAGTCCTGAACCGCAAGTGTCGTGGCTACTTGGTTCGCCCGCGCAGTTGCGATAAGCCCGTCGATGCCGTTAAAATAGATCGTTGGGAATTCATCAAACACCAGGCTGCTCTTCAGCTGACTCTTCTTGTTAACAAGTTTTATGACCCGCGAAATGTAAAGTGACAGCACAGCACCGTAGATCTGCTGCTTCTGCGGATTGTTGCCGACACACACGACCTTTGGCTCCGATTGATTATTGATATCGAGTGTGAAATCATTCCCGGACAGAACATAATACAATTGCGGCGACGCCAGACGGGCCATCCCGATCTTGGCACTGGCAATCTGGCCCTCGAGCTGCTCCATGGCCTCGTTGCGGAAAGCTGACTCAAATGGATTAATGAGCACTTCTATTTCCGGCTCTGCCCTAAGCAACTTGAACAGCGTTGAATAATCAAGCTGCATAAGTTCAATGACATGCGGGAGCGTACAGTACCTGCCTCCTTCATACTTTTTCAGGAACCAGATCATTGCCGTCACAAAGTTGATGGGTGACTCTACAAAAAAGTCTCCCTGCTTCTTGATCCAGTCCCTGTTGAGCCCGAGCATGATCGTGCGGCTGGATTCGGTGGCGTCCGTGACGTCCTCCATGGTTGCAGGATCCAGGGGATTGCACCGGTGAGTCCGCGAAAGGTCCTCGAAATTGATCACAAAGAATCTTGGAACGATCTTGTACTTGCCGCCATGGGTAAGCAGCGCATTGTATGCAATCCTGGACAAATCATCGAACTTGAAATCGTAGATAAACATCGAAAAGCCTTTCCGTATGTGCTGGGTGATGACGTGCCTTATGACGAAATAAGATTTTCCGGCGCCCGGTGTGCCGATCACAAGCAAGGAACGAAACGGATTGATGATATTGATCCAGCTGCGCTTTGACTTTCCGTTAAGAATGTATGACGCCGGCAGATTGATGGAGTATTCGTTTTCGAGCAGTCGCTCCTCCTGGGGAAAGCTCTCATTCTGCCTGTTGAAAATATCCGACTTAAAGTCAACGTGCAGCACCCGGGAGATCAGCGTGCCGCCGGCAAGCACAAGGAAATAACCTGCGCATGTGACCGCGAGATAAATCTGTGTCAGAATAAAAATGTCGCCGTCGATATGGTAGACAAGGTGCGTCAGCAGCAGCGTGAAAATTCCTGCTACCGACATCGTGAAAGCAACTTCGAAACTGATCTTTAAATCCTTTTTTCCACGAGCACCGAAAAGAGAAACAATCAGTAGCGCCAGGCAGCACAACTTGGCAGGAAAGGCCCCATTGAATATTCCGGTCGCCCGCAGTGAGGGAACCACTTTATCCATAAGTGAGTAGGTGATGCCCCAGACTTCCAGCACTGAATGACAGAAAATATAGAAGTGAAGCAGGAGGATGAGGACGCTGGCAAGCCGAAGAAAGTCTATGATCTTCTGAAGCGCCTGCTCATTTTCACCGGTCGCCATAATCAGAGCTTTTACGTTTCGCTCCGGGTAGCGCATGCGGATTTCGCTTGCGTGACTCGAGCATCTTCTGAATGTCGTCGAAGTCATAGAAGATCACGCTACCGATCTTTGTAAAGGGAAGTATTCCATTTACACGCATGTTCTGAAGGGTACCCGGCGAAATGAGAAGCATTCGCCTGACTTCATTTGACTTGAGCCATTTGCGCTGCGCCTGCTTCGGTGAAATGAGTTGCTGTATCTCCTTTATGAGATCCTGTTTGAAATTTTCAAGGTCGTCGGGAGTAATAATGGAGGCGGCCATGTTCCTGATTGATAATGGCCGAAAGAGACGCATTGGCGCCACCCGAAAACAGTTGCAGGGGTTCTGGAACCGTGCCTAACTACATGTTAATCAGAGGAAAATAAAATTTAAGGGACTAATTCAATTGCCTTGGATCTTGAACATTCCGGGAGCGAGATCAGACTTTCCTCTGAGCCTTTGAGGCTCTCAATTGCAACAGTTAGGCGATTCGATCGTCAATAATGTGACCTTTGTCCGAAAGTTCCTTTTCGAACTTTTCCGCATGTACAAACCCGGCCAGCGTATTTGCCATCTCCTTTAAAATCTGTTCATCCGTGATTTTGTGAAGTTTGATGTTTGAGTCCACGTACCCAGCGTATCTAAACAATTTCACGTAGACCTCCTTGCGATAGTCGTTATCGCTTTCACCGATAAAATTTCGTAGCTCCGCGAATTTCCGAATGCAGAGCAACAGCAGGTTCTTATATTTTGGCTGCTTCTCCAGTTCGGCAATCAAATGAAACGCATCGGTTTTCAGACAATTAATGGTATTGTTGCTCAGCACTCCAGAAGCCAGGAGAAGATTTAGAGACCTGAGCATACCGTGAAGCGGAATACTGATTTGAGCTTGGCGAAGCACCGTGTTGGCACTGAGGTACCAGGGATATTCCAATGAACGCAGGGTCGTCAATCCGCTATTTTTGAGAAATTTTTCGAAGTTCTCATACTTGCTGTAGTCCAGAACGTGCAGGATGAATCTCTTTGATTCATGGGTGTTGTCCGAGGAACTTGTTACTGAATCAAGCGTGTAATACAGATTCGAAAAGTTGGCGAAGAGATGAAATTTTTTCGTTTGGACAAGTACTGACATCAGGTAATCGAGCTCTGTAATATAACCTTGCATAATGGCCTGTTCGTCCATCGACTTGATACGGTCGTCAGGATTGTAGTCGAATTTTCCCGGTAGTACCTTTTCGATTAGTTGCTTCCCGAAATCGCGATATTCGTCAATCACTTGCTGACAAACCGCATCCTCGTTGAACTGGGCTGCGCGATTGAAGTAGTCTTTGATTTCGAATTTGAACTTGTACCCCATGTATTTTCCGTGGTAGTCCTTCAAAGCCACTCGATGGAGATTTCCAATTGTCGATCGCTCTAAGCGTCCCCTGGCGTCAATCAGTAGCATCATGGCGTTCTCGTTCCGCTCTTTGGCGGCGATCTGATATAGGTTGAGGAACATTCGGGAGAATTCGTAATACAGATTGATCGGCGGGATCTCGGTGGCTTTTGATTCGAGTATTTCATCGAAATATTCTAGACAGCCGTTAACAACCATGCGGAAGGTGGTAAAGTCAAAATCCTTGAGGCTGGACGTGCCGATTTCGGTCAAAAGGGTAATCGGATCTTTCTCATAATGCTTCTCGCGATGGTCGGACCAATCCGTGTTTTCATGGAATGAGATTACCCAATCCATGTTCAATTTCCTTATCAGTTCCTTGATATGCGCTCTACTCTGGGATTGCTGGAGTAAGCTGATCACGCTTGGAACGATGAGTGCAATAGTCAACGACGAAGACACCAATGAATACACGTAAAGTAAGTCAGAGTAGGGATTGGCGGCCTTGACGTCCCGCATATAGCCCGCAACGTAGACGAGAAAAACCAGGTTGAGAACCAAGAGTGTATAGAGGCGTCGGATACTCCTCAGCCGAAAGAACATCTGAAATGCGTACCGTCCAAAGTATTTGGCGAACACGTTGAAGGAAAGGACCAAGAACGAGAAAAGGATTCCAAAAAAAATGCTTTGGACCCTGACAAGCGTGTCGATAATTCCCACTTGGACGCCTAATTCCGGAACGTGTATGTCGACCTTTCCAGGAATAAATACAAAAGCGCTTGCTGTGACGAACGCGAGGAATATTCCGACAATCAGTGGATCGATCAACAACCTGTCGAAGAACTCCGAGCGCTTGAGTCGATAAATTAGGTACCTGTAATACCCGAGCTCAAACAGATATTCAATTCTCATAAAAAGAAATGTTTCTTGCCAGTTGCAGTAGTGAAGTTAACCATTTCTAGGTGTTGATGATTGAGTGACCCTGGACTTGGCCATCCGCTTACCATTTGGTAAGTGATGCCGGAATTTTTTTAAATATTTCATGCTCCGACAGTAGGGAGAAGCTCAATTTGTCAGAGATACCTGTGTAGCCGAATCCTACCTATGAATCACCATGATCTGTTCGACGTCTTGTCGGCAATACATCCTTTGTCGGAGGATTTCGAAAAATCCATCAGGGAGGAAATCATCCCAGCCACATTCGAGCGAAATCACATTCTTCTCGACGTTCCACGAGTCGCAGACTTGGTCTATTTCATACAAAGCGGAGTAGCCATGTCATACAGCGTGGAGAAAAAGAAGAAAGTTGTCGACTGCTTTTGGCAGGGCGGTCAGATCATGACGTCGGTCAGTAGTTTTTGCGGAGATACACCTTCAACCGTGACCATTCAACTGATGAGCGACTCGGATTTGCTGTGCCTCAGCAAGGAAGCACTTAACCGGCTTCTTGACAAACATCATGAAGCTCATTTGTTGTATCACAAAGTCGTAGCCAGGTATCACAAGAAATGTCAGAAACGAATACAGGATATACAGCGGAAAAGCGCCGCCACAAGATTTGAATCTCTTGTGAAAGCATACCCAGAACTTGAACAATTTGTTCCTCAGGAAAACATCGCCTCCTATTTAGGCATAACGCCCCAGTCGTTGAGCCGGATTAAGCGACTGAAATCGGGCAGCGAAGATGAGGTAAGTGAAGTCTGAACCCATGGTATGTGAAGTCTGAACGCATAAACACGGATAACTCAAAAACCCGATTGTAAATTTCTAATGAAATCAAGCAAACAATGAAGCGCAAAATCGGTCTTGAAATCATTTGTTTTCTCTTTATAGTATTGTTTACATATACAGCGGTGACCAAGTTGATGGACGTTCAGAAATTTCGAATGGTGATCGGTCAATCACCGTTGCTCACTCAAATTGCCTTGCCGATTTCCTGGATCATTCCGATTTCCGAGCTAATGATTGTTGCACTGCTTTTCATTCCTCGCTTGAGAATGGTTGGCTTGATTGCGTCATTAACGCTGATGATCATTTTCACGGCTTATATTTCGATCATCATGAATTTTAGCGAGCACATCCCGTGCTCGTGCGGCGGGGTCTTGTCCGAACTGCGCTGGAATGATCATCTCCTCTTTAACATAGCCTTTGTCGTCCTGGCTTCGATCGGAGTTTGGCTCGAAACTGCCGAACCTGCCGATGCTGACAGCATTCAAGATATTTCTTTGCAAAAAAATCAGGGATCCCGAAAACCTGTGAGAGAGTAGGAAACTTAAATTCTTAAGAAAATGAAAAGATTCAGAATTCTCGTGCCGATGCTGGCCCTGCTATTCGCGGTGGCTGCGGCATTCGCTTCTCAAACAAAGTCGGAGGAGAACGTGACGGCCTACATGGACGTTCCCGGATCTCCTCCCTGTGAAGTTCAGTCGAACTGTGGAGCGTCAAGCGGCAATGCTTGTCAATTCACTCCAAAGAACATTGACTGTTCAAACCTGGAAGCCTTCAGGATTCAGTAAAGGCAAGCAACCGGGCAGCGGGCTTCCTGCTGCCCGGTTCGTTCATATCCCATGAAGCCACCCAAGGCAATCAAGATTATAGTTTTCGCATTCGTTGCAGCAACAGTTGTGATGGCAACTGTAGTCACAGTCTTTTACAAAAAGGGAAATTTCAACGGAGGATTCACACGGGAGTTTGACAAGGTGTCACTAACAAAGGGATTCGTTTGGGATCTTGGCGTTAACTCCTATTACTTCGCCGGGGTTGCAGACAATAAGCTTTTCCTGGGCAATATTTCCTCTCCTTCATACCTGCTGTCAGTGGACATGGTGACAGGAGATACCGTGATGCGGCGGTTGACCTTCCCCAAAGAAAATCCTCTTCTCCGGGCCAGGCTTATGATATCCGTCGATTCACTGAATAAATATGCCTGGGATGGTAGCACGCCGGTGCTTCTCGACGGCCCATTGACAAGCGGCAGCTTTCGTTACCGCTCTCTGAAGCCACTTCGTCTCTCCTCCATTCCGGCAATTCTTTCTCCTGATCGCTTGATTGCGCGAAGTTTCGATTCGCTGATGGAAAAAAGAGTCCTCATGAGGGTGGACGTCAACAATATCGCTGCTTCAAGGAAAGTCGACGTTCTGGAGAAGCAAGTCGATGGGATTTTTTGTACTGACGGATTTTTACTCAGCGATCCCTCAAAGCGGACGGTCGCCTACGTCTACTATTATCGCAACGGAATTCTGATCATGGACAACGAGCTCCGTTTGCGGCTTAAAGCAAATACTGTCGACACTGTCAGTACGGTGCATATCAGTATAGGCACGATCGAATCGGAAGGCGGCAGGGTTATGTCTTCCCCGCCTGCAAAGGTGAATCATAGCGGCGCGATGACGGCGGACAGGATTTTTATCCATTCCGCATTGATGGGTGATTGGGAAGATCCCGATGTTTTTGAGCAATTATCGACCATCGATGTCTATTCGACAAGCACTGGCAAATATTTGTTCAGCGTCTCAGTGCCGAACATTGACGGTAAAAAAATCTCACACCTTACCGTATCCGGAAATACACTCTACGCTCTTCAAGGCAATTTCCTTGCATCCTATCGACTCTTACCGAAGCCTCAATTCGTCCGGTGACTGATTACGATTACTCTCATTTCCTGTCTGCCGCGCTCGAGATATAATCCCTTTGCCTGGAGCTCTTTTTGCATTCCATCAAAATCGAGCAATGCTCCGCTTAGCTCAATGTCGATATGGCCGGCAATGCCGGTCCGATCTATAATCGGCAGCGTCGGTGAAATCAGCTGGTGAATTCTTGCGATCAACCCGTAAACCGGTACGTTCATTAGTTTGATTTCCGACATGGTCACATTCCAGTCCGCTTTTTGACCACTCGTCCGCAGCAGCTTATGCGCTTTACTGTCGGCAACAAGATTCCAGCAAGGCATCGATCTTGTCTGAATCGACACGTGATAGCCAAAATAGATGTCGAGATCTCGTTGCATTGCTCTCTGCAGCAAAGCCGCACTTGCGCGGTCCGGCGGCACGCATAAACTGTATGCGTATGAATGAATGCCGGCGACAGGATCAAAATCGAAAAGAGACGAATCTCTCAATTCAAGCAAGGGGCGGGGCCACCACTTCCCGTAAGATGACGTCGCATAAAAATTTTCCAGAGTGGGAAATCTGTTGGGGAAGTAGCTTGCCGGACTTTGCAGAACGGTATCACCGTATGCCATCATGTAAAGGCTGCCCAATGATGCCCCATTCACCTGCACCATATTGGTAGCCCCATGAAATGGTCGCCCGCTGAATGGATTCACAAATGTCGTAATGAAACCCGGTGCCGACATCCGGGAGCGCAGGTTACGCTCGGCGAGAATAGAACGAAATAAAAAGACAGAATCTTCGCCGCCATTGCCGGCCAGCAGCAGCGGCTTTTCAGAGTCATAAGGAATCTCGATTTGATCGGTGTCTCGGCTATCGAAAGAGAGTTTGCCATCAAGGAACAATTTCACGTTGCGCTCGTTGACTTCCGCGGTCGATGTCAGAGCTACCAGTATTCCCTTCTCATCTATCCATGCGAAATACGGAGTGTAGGGCGCCTGAAATTGTCCGGACAACGATTGACTGTAAGCCGACGGCAATCGCAAGTCCCAATGCTTCCGGTATTTTTCAAAAGCATCCCTCGCCGAAAGTGTCTGCCTTTTTGTAAACAGATCGCGCCCGATGGGAAAGAACTGAATCTGGTTCCCGAATTTTCTTTGCAATGAATCTACCTTATGAAGACTCTTTATGCAGGAACTGCATGACAGGTCCCAGAAGTTTAGAATAAGATGCTGTCCACGAAAATCAGAAAGAGACAACTCTCTCTTTCTGAAATACTCCACGTTATTCAAGGTGAAGTCGGGGCTTGACGCCCCGACTCTCAAAAGCGTACTTTCGTCTTTTACCTGAGCTGTTGTTTGACCAAAAGCAAAAATCACGAATGCACAGGCAAGCCCGATCCATTTCATACCCATTCGAATGAATTGAATACCTCAGTAACCCGGGTTTTGGACAAGATTGCTGTTCAGAAGGATCTCCGACTGGGGAATCGGAAATAACGTTCGTGACTTCCATGCAGTCGGCTTCCTCGCTGTCATCACAACGTCAAGTCTCGATGTTCGTTTTAAATCAAACCACCGGTGACCCCATTCGCAAAGCAGTTCTATTTGCCTTTCATGCTCTATCGCGAGCAGGAGGTTCGCCTGTGATATAGAGGGGTTCGTCGTTTGAAGTAGCGGAAGCCCGGCCCGACTTCTTACGACGTCGAGATCCGCAATGGCCGAAGGCATATTTCCCAAATTGGCGCGCGCTTCAGCACGAATAAGGTATTGCTCTGCAAGCCGTAAAACCGTGTAGTACTCGGTGATCACCGTTGCTGTTCTGACTTTATATTTATAAGGAGTCGCGTATGTTTTACCTGAAACAGTAAACTGATTGATCCAGCTGGTTCTTCGCTTGTCGCCCGTTTCGAACGAAGTCAAGAGCAGCGACGAAACCTCCGCATAGGAAGGCACGGTGTTGGTCAAAGCAAACCTGTTCCCCTCGGCGGTGTTCTGGCCATTGATCGAAGGGATCATCTGCCAGATTGCTTCTTTGCTCCCCGCCAGGAAAACTGTATTCAAATCCGTCAGAAGTCCGTAGTTGGCATTACCTATCACCTTGGAAGTCTCGGTCTCGGCGTTGGTCCAGTCTTTCTGATAAAGATACACTCGCGCAAGAAGTGCAGTTGCTACCGCTTTGTTAGGCCGGACTTTTCCGCTTGTCACATAGCTGTCACCCAGGAGTTGCTGCGCCTTGAGTAAGTCATTCACCACGCGTTTATAAACTTCGCTTTCCCCAAGGCGGCCCAGTGACATGTTTTCCCGGTAGTCTGTGGTTTCAGTATACGGCACGTCGCCGAAAAGATTGACAAGGTGTAAATAAACAAACGCCCTCATGAAACGCGCTTCACCTTCGAGTTGCTGCGCCACCGGTTTAGTGATAGAGGAGCTTGAAACAACCCCGCTGATAACCGCATTCGCCTGATAGATGTACTTGTAGGCAGCGTTCCAGAATGATTGCTTCAGTGGCTCGCCGTTTGGGTTGAGTGAATTAGTATAACATTCCTCCTGAAATGCGTTGCCTGGTGTGTTCAAAAGTTCGTCTGCGGTAAGTCCAAGCGAAAGTGTCATTTGACCGTTGAAAAGCGAACTGAAGTTTTCCATAATCTGCTCGTACATGCCAACTGTTGCCGAGGTTGCGCTTCCGTCACTTTGGAATACCGCAGCCGAAGGCAGTTGTTTGCTTGGCAGTTTGGTGTCGAGAAAGTCGCTGCACGCTGTTGTCATGACCAACATGCCGGTGAGGAGTAAATATTTAAAGGGAACAATGTTGTTGTAAGTGTTTTTCATATTCATGTTGTTAAAGCGTAATTCGAACACCGAAAGCAATGGTTCTCAGTGGCGGAAGCGCAGAGTATGCGCGTGTTTCGGGATCGAATCCTTTGAATGATGTAATAGTAAACAGGTTCTGTCCCTGGAGATATACTTCAGAACCTTTCAGCTTCAGCTTGTCGGTGACTGTGCGCGGGAACGTGTAGGACAGATACACATTCTTCAGCCGGATGAATGAATTGTCTTCGTAGTTCCGTTCTGAATTCACCGCATTCAAAAACGCGGGGTAGGCGGCAGTCGCGGTTGTGGTCGACACCTGCTGGACATTGCTGATGTCTCCGGCCTTTTGCCACCTTGTGGTAATTTCTTCGGGCTGATTTTTCAGTGCACCCGGCAGACTGAAGACACCGAGATAGCTCGTCGTCTTTTGCTGCACGAACTGAAAAAAGGTATTCAACGTCCAGTTCTTGTAGCGGAAATTGTTGCTCATGCCTCCGAACAGAGTCGGGTTCTTGTCGATGACAGTTTTATTGTCGCCGGGAGAACTGATGGCGAGATCCCCGTTTACATCTTCAAACTGGTAGACGCCCGTCTGCGGGTTGACGCCGACATACCGGAAGACCTTGTCTATGTTGGTGGATTGCCCTACCACGAGTCTGCTCGCATAAGTAGAGCTCTCCAGGTTTGGAAACTCAAGGAGTTCATTCCTCGGAATAGTCAGGTTCAATCCTGTCGCCCATTCAAATCGACCGGTCTTCACGTTGATGCTGTTGATTTCTATTTCCAAGCCACGGTTTTCTACAAGGGCCGCCATGTTCGCCTGTATGGTGGTGAATCCGGTGACTCCCGAGAGCGGCAGCCCGACGAGTTGATTGGACGACCGGTTTGAAAAATAACTGACACTTGCCATCAGCCTGTCGTGAAAGAAACCAAGCTCAATTCCGACTTCCAGCTTCTTGTTGCTCTCCCATGAATAGGCGGGGTTTGCAAGTCGTGTCGGGGTAAGAACAGTTGTTCCCTGGTAAGGGAGGGACACGGTCGAATAGGTGTCCAGGTACCCATAGTCGCCGATCTGGTCATTGCCGACTGTTCCATAGCTGGCGCGAAGCTTGCCGAAGCTGAGGAAGTTCAAACTCTGCTTTACGAACTCTTCCGAGGAGAACAGCCACGCACCGCTCACCGAACCGAAATTTGCAAAACGGTGATCGGCACCAAAGCGACTGGAACCGTCCCTGCGTCCTACGAACTCAATAAAATATTTACGATTATAGTTATAGTTGAGCCTTCCGTAAACCGCATCATAACGGTATTGGGTTTCCGTTGCATCCAGTACAGTCAGCACCGGTGCACCCTGCATGTTGTCGAGCAACAGATCGTTGGTATACCCTGTGCCGCTGATGGTGTTTGTGAATCGTGCGCTCTGCTGAAACGTGGTTCCGACAAGGGTGGTGAATGAGTGGCTCCCGAACTCTTTTTTGTATTCAACCTGAGGCTCCGTGATCCAGGAATCATTGCTGCCTCGTCCGAAGTATGCCACTCCTGTTGTAACGCCGAAAATCGGGTTGTTTGCCGGGATTGGAATTGCCGAATAATCTTCCGTTGAAATCTTCGTGTAACCGACATTCGCCCTGATCGTCAACCCGGGAATAATCCGGTAATCCACTTGCAGGTTGTTGCGAAAATTATTGGTCTTCACATTATATGGACGGGCAAAGGCTACGTAGGGATTGTTAAAGCTCGAATTGGGTCCCCAGTTGAGTTGCCCGTTGATATATGGCTCCGGGGAGTTTGGCGCCAGACCTATGGCTGAGCTCGTTATGTCAGAGGAAGGCAGGTTGTTGTCCTCGACCTGGTAGTTCGTCGAAAGGGAGACATTCAGTCTGCCGTCGGCTGACTTATGATTGATTGCCAGACTTCCCGATCCCCGTCTGTAGGCATAGTCGCCCGGAAACACAGTTCCTTCTTTATAGTATCCGAGGCTGACAAGAAAGGTTGTATTCTTTTCCCCGCCCGACAAGGTCGCGTTGACATTCGTCGTGTGTGCTGTGCCGCCTAGCAGTTTCTGCTGCCAGTCCACGTTTCTTGTCGTATCCCAAAGAAGAAGATCCGCGGCATTCGCAGTGGTGGGAATCCGGTTGTCGTTCTTGAATGCCTGCCTGCGCATAGCGAGGTAATCATTGGTATTCAGGAGCTTCATCATGTGCCCGACTTGTGCCACCCCGGTGGCTACATTCACCTCAAATTTGGTTTTGCCGGCGGTTCCTTTCTTTGTCGTGATGAGAATAACGCCGTTAGCACCGCGCGAACCGTAAATGGCTGTCGCGGCTCCGTCCTTCAATACCTCGATGCTTTCGACGTCGTTTGGATTGATCGTGCTGAAAGGATTACCGGAGGTGATCGCGGCACCGAACGATGAAGACTTTAGCGACGTGGAGGTGACAGGAATTCCATCGATGATATAAAGAGGATCATTTCCGTTGGCTATACTGTTGCGCCCGCGTATCAGCACCTGGACGCCGCCTCCTGGCATGCCGGTTTCCTGGGAGATCATCACACCCGGCATCCTGCCCGCGAGGGCCAGCAAAGGGTTGTTGACGGGCTGTGATTTGATGTCCGCCTGCGTGATGCGGGCGATATTGCCGGTCAGCTCCTCCTTGGTGACGGTCCAGTAACCCGCTTTCACCTCTACTTCACTAAGACTCTTGCTGTCCTCAATGAGGGCCACGTCGATGACTGTTCTGTCATCGACATCTACTTCTGCGGAAACAAAACCGATAAATGAAAATACAATTCTGTCTCCGCGATCTGCCTGAAGTGAATAGCGCCCTTCGGCGTCAGTCGTTGTGCCTGTTGTCGTGCCTTTGATAAGAACGTTTACACCGGCAAGTGCGGCCGGTGGTGTGCCGCCGGTTACACGTCCGGTGATTATTGAAGCAACTTTAAGGTGAGTCTCGGTGCTGAGCGACTGGCTGCTGTCCTTTTTTGATTTTCTCAGTGTGATCGCCAGCTCTTTTTCATAGATCTGGTATTCTATATGGCGCGCCTCGAAGAGTTCGTTGAGAACATCTTTCAGCGAAGCGTCCTGTCTGACGATTGAGATTTTTTCCTGGAGGTTGAAAAACGATGGGTTGTAAACAAATTTGACACCGACCTGATCTTCGATCTTTTCCAGGATCGACTCCAACGTCGCGTCTTTCACTTCGAGCGTGAGTCGTTTGTCGAGAACTTGTCCTGCTCCGTCGTGCGCAATCGAAGCGCCGAAGAGTACCATCGCAAGAACAGCTTGAACTGCGCAGAGCCTCATAACTTTCCAGAATTTAGGTTCCTTGGTAGACCATTTTTTCATACTTTTAATTGTTTTGTTGTGATTCAGATTCAGGACAAAGCGATTCCTGACCAGTCGGGAAGGACTGATTAACGGTCAGGAGAAAAAACAACAGGAGTGTTAGCGCACTCCTGTTTTTATTTTAGGAGCTGTTGGTTGTGGAGTAATAATGAGCGGGCATATAGTGTTAGGTTAGGGTTCTTTTATTGGGTCGCAGCCGTCACCGTGGATCTCAATCTTCAGCCCGTCAATTTTATACTCGATCGGTACACCCGCAAGGAGCGTGAACGTACTTTCCAGTGACTTGTCGGTGAAATCTGCGCGGATCATGCAATCGAATATTTTTTTGTTCGACACTTCAGTCGTCACGCCGAACTTGGCTTCTATTCTACGGAAGACTTCGCGCAGGGAAACGTTGTCGAAATGCATGTCGTATTCCGTCTGCTCGATCGCTGAGGTTTTTTCTTCCTGTGAAAGTGGTAGCTGGACTTGATCAGGCGTTCCATTGTATACGACTTTCTGGTTCGATTCTACAATAATGCCGATGCTGTCAGTTGCCGAAGAAATATTTACTCTTCCTGTCAGGACCTCGACTTCAACCCCCCCCCCGGAAGGTTTGACATTGAAACTTGTTCCAAGCACCTTAATAGTATAGTCACCGACTGCAAGGACAAACGGCCTGGCCGGATCCTTTGCTACTTCGAAAAGCGCCTCACCTGAAAGCGCCGCTGATCGCAGGTTGCCTCCCTGCTTTTCGAAGTAGGCAAGCGAGCTTGTACCCTTCAGCCAGACCAGGGTACCGTCGCCAAGCACCTGTCTCGTCACCGAATGACTGCGATCGTACCGAAGCCAGAGCGTAAAGGAAATTGAAATGATGGCAAGGGAGGCGGCGATTCCTACAAGCCAGGAAGACGAAATCCTTTTCTTTTTCTTAAAGTCAGGATCGTTTTCCGTTACCCGAATTTGGGAGGTAATCTTTTTGAAAATTCGCTCTTCATCCTGCTCGGTAAGGTCGTCATATTCTTTCCCGTTCGCCTTGCGGGCCTCCAGCCAGAGCTCGACCTTCTGCTTTTCTTCTGCTGTAACCTGGCCGGTCACGTAACGCTCCATCAGGTCGTCGTAATTTGACTTTGACATAGATTTCTGTTGGTTTGGCGGGACTACAATTTAACAAATTGATTCCTTGGTGTTAAGGCGTGTGAGACAATAGGAATCCCTTAGTTATTTTCGCAATTTTTTTCCTTCGACTTAACAAATGGTAACCTTTATGTGTTCAGTTGCCCGGCTCGAGTATGTCTCGCACCTTGACTGATAATTCGTACTGCATGGGGGGCCGCCCTTTATCACTATGAACGCTGGGGGAGCCGACCAGGAGATGCCGGGTGTGAAACAGCTGGATGGTAGTGACAAGCGTGGCGTCGGAAATAGCAACCGATAAAGGCTTGATGCCATCCTTCAGATCGTTAACAGTAAATTTGCCTCTACGCCTAAGGATCAGGCGAAGTATTTCAATACGCTGGGGCGACAAAACGATCTTAAACGTGTCTAGTAGTTTCTCCTCCATCGCAATTCATTTAACAAGAAGTTGAAACAGAGCCCACAGGGTCCAGACAACAGAGATGACGCCAGACCAAAACAGGAGACCTAAGAGCCTGTAGGCCCACGAATTCGTGCGGAGCAATACGCATTGCCATATAAATGCAGACATCATCGTACCAGTCGATGCATGACCTTGCCAGTCATTATTTAATAATCAAATGAAGAAAGCTGAGTTCCGGTACTAATCACCGCACACCGTCAAACCGGGAATCCATCAGGAAAGACTTCTTGATGGTGATTCAATTTAAAACAAAAATTTCGATTCATGAGTAATAGTCCAGCCTTTCCTTGAATGAGGACCGCCGGATGTGATCGAAGGCTGCCAGCATATATGTTTCAACCGTTTTCGTGGTGATATTCATTCGCTCAGCTATCTCTTTGTGTGAAAGATTTTCTGATATACGGAGCTTCATTGCGAGCTGACACCGCTTTGGGAGCGAGGAAATAATCTCTTCGAGGACTTTCCTGATCGCATCAGGATTTCGGTCTGCCGAAGGCAAAGTCGAGTATGCGATTTCAAACAGGTGATATTCTTCCTCCAGATGCTTGCGGGTCTTTGCCTTTCTGAAATAGTCCACCACCCGATGCCGGGCCGCGGCAAATAGGTAGAATTTCAATGAGGTGATCAGAGTTCTTTCTCTGTTCGACCATAGTGACGTGAAAACCTCTTGAAGTATCTCTTCGCAGTCTTCCTTCGAAACTACCTGGCGCCGGACAAATTGATACAGTGGTCTGTAATAATGCCTGAAGATCAATTCAAAAGCATGCTGGTCACCCTCGATGAGGCGCTTCACAGTTTCGAAGTCATCCGGAATTTCGGTCAGACTCATGTGGCATCCAGTTAACATCTGGTAAGCTGGAGTCCGACAAAAAAGATGGCGTGGAGCCCAACTTACCGTTTCGGAGGTACTGGTATACCCTTGACCACGAATAAGCGGGCCCACGCCAAAGACGTGGGCACCTGCCTTATTGCCTCGGGTCTAGAGAAAATTACCAGTTTTCCGAAACGAGGTTCTAAGAGCAATGCCTTTCATTTTCTAAAAGGACAATGCAATTTAATATCTACTGACTTCCGTCAATTCAATTTTCTCTTACAATATAGCGAAAATTCGGATTTGGTGGTAGATCGCCTAACATAATTTTTAGCCATTTGACTCAGATTGCTAGAAAGCAATCTGGTGAAATCGCGCGACAAGAAACGGCTTCAAACATTCCGAGAGAAACTAAAAAATCTCCGTAAGGAACGAGGCCTTAGCCAGAGGGATTTATCTTATCTGTGTGATGTTGATCACTCGAAAATAAGTAATCTCGAAAGCAACGAAAACACCAATCTTACTCTTACCACGCTGTTTGAATTAGCTCGAGGACTGAGTGTTCATCCCAAAGAACTCATCGATTACGAATTTGATTTCGTCCCGCGTAAGAGGTAACCTGCCGTTCGCCAACCGTTTTTCAAATCCATTTGAAAATTGTCAGGATTTCCTGGTATGGAAATCTATGCGTCGTAGGCATGAACGGCTATCTTCGTGTCATGGACGACCTCGAGAGACTTAAACTGCTTGAAATCCAAATTCGAAATTCGCTTGAATGCCTTGTATTCAGAGCGACTGCGATTGTATTAGTCGACCTGCACAAGAAAAGAAATCTGAATTGAAAAAGGCAACAATAGTGACCGTTTATCAACAAAATATTTTCGTAGATATTCTAAGGGATTTGAATTAACGACACGCCTTAATGTGTGTGATTATAAACACCCGCATTGATGACCGGAGTACATGTTCAGCAGTATAGTCTCTTCATAGGGTTCTTATGATTTCATGTACCCGGTCACTTTGCACTTCTCACAACCCATGGAGTGCACACCTGAAAAGTCGAATAAGGTCCAGAAGCTCCTCACAAGATTGAGGTCCTTTATCTCTCAGCTTGATACACGAGCTGAAATCGACCTGCACAATCAGGTCGATCAGTTCTATTATATGACAAAAGCGGAAGAAATCAGGTTTCTGCTCGAGCAGGTCGAAGAGAACAGAAAACGGCAGGAGCTACTATGTTCGCGGCTTGCCACAAAATACTCTGAAACATTCAATCAATGGCAGAAGGATGCAAGGTGGACAAGTCTTTACATCAAGCGCCGGCAAACGGTCTAAGATCAGTTTCTCTCGACATAGCGAACAAGCGATGCGAGGACGCCTTTGACAGATTCTTTAGTCCCCATCTCAATGTTGTAGTACTTTGCCCGAAGGCTATCGAAGGAAACATGCTCAGCCTTCTTTGTGACAACGACCTTCGCAAGAAATTTCAGCAACTCAGTCTGATTCTGTGTCAGAATGAATTGGTTCTCAACAAAGATCCGAAAGACATACGCTACTTGGGAAACGGACAAATTCACTTTTAGTTTGAAGTTCTCCAACGCCTTGTCGACTGCGCGATTAGCAATAATTGACGCATTTAGTCGCTCCAGGTACGATATTTCCTCATTGAGATACGAGGACACGAGTTCCTTTAATGGCGTTCCATGCACATTATATCCTACTCCCGGCTTGACTTGAATCTGATTTACTTTTTTAAGGGCTAGCGCCAGTTGCTCAAGTTTCTCAGTCCCCGAGACCGAGGCCAATTGTCTTTCGAAGAGCTGCGTTTCATAGAGGAACACCCTGATCGAATTGCAATTGAGATAGAAGAGCATCGTATGCAATTGTTCCTCAATATTGGTTTGTTCATTTCCCACGAGATCATAGAGTACCCTTTGCACTTGCTCGGCAAATAAGATCCTTCGAAAGGTCACCGAAAAATTTCCATGTTGTTTCTCGATTTGCGACAATCCATGTAATGCAACTTCAATGAGTGCCACATCGGCGGTTTTCCTTGCCAGGCGCTCCCTAAGTCTCGCCAGATGCCTTTTCGCGTGGCGTCGTGCTGCTTGGATGTGATCGTCGGGCGCCTTGGCGTCAAAATCATAAAAGTCTTTGAAGTCTGATGCAAGGAAATGAAGGACTTCCTCCAGACGGCGAAAGCTAACCATGTTCCTCCGCTTTTGCCGGTGACCAGCATTAATTCGATCCATCAGCCTGACAAGAGCGTACTGGTGGAATCTTATATAGTGTCGGACTTGCACTTCGTCCGCCATTTCAAACATAGGAACGGCAAATGTCCGTTTGATTTTGAGCAGTTCGCTGTCGAATTGCAGTTCAGTGGCAGATTTATTTGACAACAAATGCTCCAAGTCAGCAAATTGATAGTGAATTTGCGATTCCATGGGGTTAGGGATAGGGTGTAGCCTTGCCGAAAATGAAGTCTAAAATATACGGGCGCGTTTTAGTCCCCGCATTTTCCCGAGATCAAAAAATTTCTTTGTGAGTCAATCGTATAGGTCAACTTCAATGCGTTAAGCACCATTCTTGCAGCTTCAACTCCATCGCCACGAATGACTATGTAGCCGTCAAATCTGCAGTTCTCCATTTCAGTCCTCTCGCCTGACAGCGTCACATCCGAATTCTTTGCAAGGAATGTCGCCACCTGAGAAAGTGAAGAGTTTCTAAAATACATCGCCGCTGAATTTGCATTGACTTCACTGACAACATTCCATACAGACACTATCAGTGTTAGAACGAACAATACAACAGACACAATCTTCCTTAATCTGATTGTATTGCGCCTTTTCTTCTCCAGAGACTGGATTACCATCATCAGTTTGTTCCGACCTCTTTCGAGATCAGAATGAGCGTCATCAGCCTGCGCCGACACCGAAAGGATTCTGAAACTCTGGAACTCCCCTTCGTTTTCAGGGCTCATCCTTCTCCAGGAAGCCAACACCGCCGCTTCTGAATCCGTAGCCTTGTCCTCCAGGACTTTGTAAATCAGCGATTCAATGTCTCGGTCCATCTCTTTCCTTCTGTTCTTATCTCCAATAAACTAGGACTTACCCTACGGTAAGTGACAATTATTTTTTTAAACCTTGCTAGCATAGTAGGTCCTGAGCCGCTTGTTTCCGCTCGTCAGGTTCTTTTCGACGGCTTTGACCGTAACATTGAGCTCAGCAGCAATCTGAGCCGCAGTCATTTCGCGATCCAGTTTCATAAAGAGGCACTCCTGTTCCTTCGGGGGAAAGGAAGCGATTACATTTCGCAACTCCGCCCGGATCTCGTCCCGAATAATTTCTGTTTCAACAGAATGGCCGTTAAGTGCCACGGGACTCGCAAGTCGGAGCAGCTCTTCATGTCGTACCCGTTGGGTATACTCAGTCATCGATTTCAGCTTTACGAAGCGCACCAGGTAGGCTTGAATGGATTGACTGTTTGGTTCGCTCAACTCCTCCCTGTTTTGCCAAATATGGATAAATGCTTCCTGCACAATATCAAGAGAGGCCTGACGGTTTTGTGTTAGAGATTGAGAATATCCAACAAGTCCATTAAAGGAACGCCTGTAGAGGCGATCAATCGCCTCGGCAGGTGATGCGCGCAGCAAGGCTCTAAAATGCTCATTGTCGATGTTGGGTGGCATCGGAAAGGCGAAAAGGAAACTTTGGGGAGGCGTGACAGCTATATTTTTGCTGTCGGGCTTATACAATATAAGGGATTGGCAGCGTAATGGCCTCGAATTTGCCCGAACTTGCCCGTTTAACTCAAAAATTCATAAATGCCGCGCCTTCCGCGTGGAAAGAACCTGCTAAAATCACCAGTATTAAGCGAACGCTTGGTGATTTTGAAGGTCACCTGCCAATCGTGAATAAGTCAGATATAGCTCCAGTCAACTCTGCCGCCCCGAATATGAAAATGACTCTTGCAACCTACTCGCCTCCAAATTGAAGGGTAAATGTAGATGCGGCCCCAACGAACAAAATGCTTCCAACGAGGGTTCGCAGTTTTCAGGGTATTAAGATAGATGATTTCACGGCACCCACACGGACATCTAAAAATAATTGCCCAGATGTAAGGACGCTTTCCTACAATATAAATGATATTGTCGGAGATCACTGGTGGTTCTGTCGCGCAATACTTGTACTCGAAGGATAACCTTCCCTGAGACCGCAGTCCTTTCCAATAGTAATCGAATCTCGTAAGCCAATTTTTCATTTGAGGTGTGATAATTCGACGAGGTCCAAAAAGATTTCACGGTCTCCAAGCCCCAGTTTAGATTTGAGGAAAGCGTCAATTTCCAGCCTGTTTTCAGGCTGATGTATGAAGCACCCTTCCGTCAAGTCAATCGTCGACTGCGCGAAGTCTCCTGGGGGATCTACCTTGTACGGATGTACGCGATTTAATAACTCGTTTACTGCATAACTTGCAAGCATCATGTTTACGCTGATGACTGCGGGCCTGCTCACACTAATGTTCTTGATATAGGAGTTCTTTACAAGTTCTGGAAACAGTCCGGGGTACAATCTGAGTAGCCCTGCGGCCTTCAAATCTTCACTTTCGTATAGGCCGCGTGAGATCAACGAGGACTTTCCTGGCTGGATATAATTAACGGTTCCGACGATTTTTGAAATCCCGCCGGTCCCGTTGGCTTCGAGTTTAATTCCTAGATCGAAGTATGGCAGGATGTAGTATGTCGAAATGTGGTTTATCAAATCGCGACCATCGACCGAATCGACGCAACCAATCAATATGTCGCACTCTGCTAGCGCCTTTGGACAGGCTAAGTCCTCATAGATATTTTTTGCAAAAACTTCAACACTAGTGCCCAACCCAAATTCTAAAATTGCCTCTTTCAATACATCGACTTTGTAGCGACCCTCCTCCACATCGGCACGTTTTGTGTTCAGAATTCTGTTAAGATTCTTCAATTCAACTTTGTCCGGATCGACCAGCACGAGGTTACCAACGCCTAATCGCACCAGTTGCTCAATTACCGGACTTCCTGTCCCAGAGCAGCCAATTATACCTATTTTGCATTTACTCAAAGTCTTGTACGTGCCTTCGCCAAATGCCTGAATAGACCTCCTACCAATCTCCGCGTCACCTGACGCCTTGTTTGAATAATCCCAGATTTGAATTGTATCGCCGGCGATGCAGATTTTATTTAAGCTTTCGGTTTTGAGATCTGGAAAGAAAACTCGCCCGAAAATTCTCCCATCTGGAAGCATAACCGAACTGCCGTGTGGGTATTCTCCATCAGTCCATCCGAATGCTGAGCAAAAGAGCCGGGTGTCAGAGTCGTCGTCAAGGGAGGAAAATGCTTCATAGCCGCCAGGATGGCTATGAATTTTCAAAATTGCATAATTCTGTTTTGCCGCTTTTTCCAACAAGGGGACCAGCCTGTCTGTTTTCCACACGACAAAATCGGCTGTCCTGTCACATTCGTCGTAAGGAATTAAGACGACGTCATTCACCAATAACTTGTGAATTTCCTCTCCGGCGAGTCGACCGCATAGCGCCACTGCCACGGCCTCCAGATGATCACCGGGAAACAAGTGTTTACGGATTTGGTCGTAGTGAATCTCTGATATGCTAAGCTGATATTGCATTGGCTCTTTTTTCAAATTCCTGAACAAACCAGTAGCTGACAAGACTCATATGCGTTCCTAAATTGTCGATCCCCTCACGCCACGGGTTCTGTGGTGTTCGATGCCGCGACCAGCGCTGAAAAATTTTATTGTCGATTGACTGGCTTGATGTAGCACCGATGGGTTGACGATCTTTTCTGATAAGAGCAGGAAAAAAGTAGGCCATATCAAGTTGAGTACGCGGATAGCCGGGCTCCACCTTTACAGCAACAGTAACTTTTCCTACTGTATACCCATCATATACTGGATAGTCGTACATAAGAATCCAGTTTCCAGCGGGTTCAGTAAGGGTCTCCCAAAGGAGACCCAAACTTTCCAGGAACTCGACATCCTCCACGAGTAAATCAAACTGTCGTCTGGGACCTTCCCCTTCCGTTTGATCAAGCGGTAGAGTCATGAACTTCTCAAGCCCAGGCTTGGTAAAACATACTTTTTCATCCAAGCGGATCGGATCTACCTTTCCCCCTTTCAGTTTCAGGTTCAACTGGTATTTCTCGGGAGGAATCTTTCCCGCAATTACTAGTAACTCACGCCCGGTCATGCACTCCTTTTCCACCACAAAGACTTCCCGGTCAATCTTGATTCGGTAGCGCTTGTCCTTTGGGACGGGCCGACCCTCCTTGGAGTAGGCCTCGACGTCGATGATTTCGATTTCTTGTGACATATTGTTATATTTTGTTTGCCCTTAAATTCGAAAGCGTGACCAGCACGAGGGCTTATGCATGTCACGCTTGGGTATTATATCTCAAAAGTCATAGTTTGGCCTTAACAGAGACCCCTGCAGAACGGCGAATAAATGGCAGCGAAGGAGGTATTACTTCCTTGGTTCAGGCACTTATTGCGTGCACAGACGAAGGTCAAGGATTGCGTTTAAAAACGCAGTTTTATGATCGTTTTAAGGAAAAGTTCTATGACAGACTAAAGAAAGTTTCCTCAAAGCTTTACAGCGGAATCCCCGACTGCGAAGGAAGAACGGACGAAGTGTTCAATGAGACTTTCCTCATCGTCTTCGACCAAATAAAGGAATTCAAAATGGGTGATGGGTGGGGTGACGTGGAATGTGAGAAAGTGATGCTGAATTGGATGTCAAAAATTGCAAACAATTGCCTCTTAAAGGTCACGAGATCTGTTAAAAAAGAAAAGCGCACCTTGCAAGACTACAAGGATGTTCAGCGGTATGATTTAGTCTCAAAGGCAGAGCACGAGCGAAGCGTTGTGCGCCCCACATATGACAAAGCGAAATTTGATCATTTCTGGGCAAGCCTGAATCCCATGTCGCGAGAAATTCTAATGGCCAGCATTAAATATGGAACGATTAAAGTTGAGTCAGGAACTTATGTCTCTCACGAAGAGATCGACAGACTAACTCAGAAAAACAACCTGTACGGTAGTGCCGTTCCTAAAGAGTTAAAAACCGTCGGGGACGGAGATGATTATCGCGAAAGAAATACTGATCACTTACCAGACGAAGTATTGACTTTCCAGCACAGTGGGATCCGAAGCTTGGAATTCACGTGACTTGAAGTCGCGGCCGCACTGACCCTATAGTGAGTCGTATTAATTTAAATCATACCAACATGGTCAAATAAAACGAAAGGCTCAGTCGAAAGACTGGGCCTTTCGTTTTAT
>JADMIO010634454.1_pt1 | contig 40303 bp, 36 predicted proteins | sample 8958161 | NCBI WGS metagenome assembly JADMIO01 (sample SAMN16585339, study PRJNA669376) | soil metagenome | isolation source: Crop rotation soil | place: USA: Cullars Rotation, Alabama | collected 2011
GGTTATGCGTCCGGCACGGTGTCGGGCGCTCACACACGCCGCTATCACGGCCTGCTGGTTGCCGCGACAAAGCCGCCGTTGGGGCGAATGGTGCTGCTGTCCAAGTTTGAGGAAACGTTGGTCATCGACGGACAGCGGTTTGAACTTTCGACAAATCGTTACCCGGGAGCGATCCATCCCGAAGGCTATCGCTTTCTAATTGGGTTTCGACTCGATCCTTTTCCTATCTGGACGTTCAAGATAGATGGGTTCGAGATGGAGAAGAAAGTGTTTATGCCGCATGGTGAAAACACGACTGTCATCTCGTGGTGGTTAAAGAAGCGCAAGCGCTCCGACAAACGGCGAGTGTTATTAGAGCTACGTCCGCTGATCGCATTTCGCGATCATCATCATCTTCGCCATGAAGACGCACCATTTGATCTCGGCAGCGAAGCGGGCAAGGGCAACATTCTCTTTCGAAGCAACACTGACGATCTAGAGCTGTATCTCGCCCATAATGCCGTGTCAGTAGAGCCTGCGGGCTACTGGTATCGCAATTTCGAATACGCGATCGAACAAGAACGCGGGTTCGATTTTACCGAGGACCTCTTTCAGCCAAATCTGCTTACGTTCGACCTATCGGAACCTGCCACCGTAATCGCTTCAACAGAGCAGCGAGCTGTTACGGATGCCGAATCTCTGGAAACTGCGGCGAGGGAACGGCGAAGATCTTTGCTGGAACGAGCTGGAGCAGGCGATGAGTTTTCGCAGCAACTCGTTCTCGCTGCAGATCAGTTTATTGTGCGCCGTGGCGAAGGACATACGGTCATCGCGGGCTATCACTGGTTCTCGGATTGGGGACGTGACACAATGATCGCTCTGCCCGGGCTGACACTCGCGACAGGACGGCCCGAGATCGCTAAGAGCATCCTGAACGAATTTGCCGATCATATTTCGGAAGGAATGCTGCCGAATCGATTTCCCGACGAGGGCGAAGCACCTGAGTACAATACGGTCGATGCAACACTGTGGTACTTCGAGGCGATAAGAGCGTATGCCGATCAAACGGGCGACCACAGATTTGTTCAAGAAAGGCTCTACCCAAAACTGACAGATATCATTGATTGGCACGTTCGCGGCACACGCTACGGCATCCGCGTCGACACAGACGGCCTCTTGCATGCAGGAGAATCAGGCGTGCAGCTAACCTGGATGGACGCGAAGATCGGCGAGTGGGTGGTAACACCGCGGATCGGCAAGCCGGTCGAGATACAGGCGCTTTGGTATAACGCACTGTGCATCATGAGCATCTTTGCGTCCCGATTCCGAGATAAGCAAGGCAAAAAACGATTTCAGGAGATGGCCGGTAAGGCGAACGCGAGCTTTAATGGCCAGTTCTGGAATGAGGACGACGATTGCTTATACGATGTTGTGGACGGCGACAAAGATCCATCCATTAGGCCAAACCAGATATTTGCGGTCAGTTTGCCCAACACGATGCTCGACGAGGTTCGAGCGCGAGCTGTGGTTGATAAAGTGCAAAGTGAACTGCTCACGACGGTCGGACTGCGTTCGCTGAGCCCACGCGATCCGCAATACGTGCCTATCTATGAGGGCTCACGTGAAAGGCGTGATGCAGCCTACCATCAGGGGACCGTGTGGGCGTGGCTGATCGGTTCTCTTGTCGAAGCCTATCGAAAGACGCATCCGAGAAATGAAAAAACGCGTCGCGAGGTGAAACAGGTTCTTAATGGTTTCAAACCGCACTTGTCAGAAGCGATGCTCGGACAAGTGAGTGAGATCTTCGACGCCGACGCTCCGCACTTGCCACGCGGCGCTGCGGCCCAGGCGTGGAGCGTCGCCGAGCTTTTGAGGGCTTACTCGATCAATTTAAAGTAGGCTGAAAGTGCTTGGTGCTGAGGGCGGGAATCGAACCCGCACGCCCCTAAGGACACAGGATTTTAAGTCCTGTGCGTCTACCTATTCCGCCACCCCAGCACTGGTTACGAGATTAGCACGGGAAGTCAGGAAAGTGAGAAGGTGAGAAAGTGAGAAGGTGAGAAAATGAGAAGGTGAGAAAATGAGACGATTAGAACGTGAGCAAAAACAGGAGCTCACCGTCGCACCATCTCACCTTCTCACTTTCTTCTTTGTTGCGGGGATTCGTGTATATTTGAAGCGGTATGGACCAGGTGACGTGGATCCTGTGGCTCATTTTGGCGGTGGTGCTGATCGTCGCTGAGATCTTTACGCTGGGGTTCGTGCTGTTCTGGTTTGGGGTCGGCGCGCTTGTGGCCGCTGCGGCGGGATTTGCGGGTTTCGGTTTGGGCTGGCAGTTTGCGCTGTTTGCGGTGACTTCGATCGTCCTCACGATAACATCGCGGACCATATTTGCCCGCTATCTCGAGCACGGCGACGGCGGCGCAATGAAGTCGGGTGTCGCGTCTTTGCCGGGGCAGATCGGTACTGTTTCCGAGGCCAGCAAAGGAGCTTTGAACGAGGCGGCGGTGAAGGTTTTTGGCTCGACGTGGACCGCGTTTCCGGTCGATGAAACCAAGCTGCTCGAGGGCGAAAAGGTCGAGGTCGTCGAGGTCCGAGGCTCGTCGATCTATGTGCGTAAGGTCGTCGACGAGCTGCCCGAGTGGCGCAGGTGATGGTTCAGTAAATCCCAGACCTTTTTGATGTGTTTTTCTTCGACGTGAATGCTGCCGATGGATAGGCGGAGCGTAAATTTGCCGCTGAGTTTGGTGTGCGAAAGATAGGCCTCGCCGGAGGCGTTGATGGCGTTCATGATCTTTTCGTTGATATTGTTGAGGTGATCGTCGCCAATTGCGTTGAGACCGTGGTGAGAAGAGCCGTTACTTGCGTGCGGGCTGCCGACACCGACTGCGCGGAAGCAAACGAGTGCGAACGGCACTGGGGCAAGCAGTTCCCAGTCGTTGCTCTCTTGGACCCATGATGCAAACAGCCGCGCGAGACGGCAATGTTCGCGCAGGCGCGCGATCATCCCTTCGACGCCAAAATAACGGATCACAAACCAGAGTTTTAGGGCTCGAAAACGCCGTCCGAGCTGTATTCCATAGTCCATGCCGTTTTTGACAGCTTCCTGTTCCTTCGTTTTCAGATACTCCGCCACCAGCGAAAAGGCCTGTTTCAATGCGCCAAGATCGCGGCAATAAAGCACCGACAGATCGAAGGGCGTAAAGAGCCACTTGTGCGGATTGATGACGATCGAATGGGCCCGCTTCCATCCGGCAAAGTACTTGCGAAACTCGGGCATGATCGCTGCCGGCCCGGCGTATGCCGCATCGACGTGCATCCAGATGTCGTATTTCTCGCAAATGTCGGCGATCAGATCGACCGGATCGACACTCGACGTCGATGTGGTGCCGATGGTTGGAATCACACAGATCGGCACGTGGCCGGCGGCAATATCGGCCTCGATAGCGGCCGCAAGCTTTTCAGGGATCATTTCAAATTGCTCATTGCAATCGATCTTGCGAAGCGATCGGAGCCCAAGGCCGAGCGTTATGACACCTTTGTCTATGGATGAATGGACGTGGGCGCTCGCGTAAACGCACATCAGCGGCAGATCATTCCGACCGCTCATGCCTTCGTCGCGTATGCGCAGGTTTGCCCGCTCCCGTGCGGCGGCGATGGCGTGCATCGTCGAGACGGATGCAGTGTCGTAAATGATGCCCTCAAACCCCTCCGGCAGCCCGAGCATTTGCCGCAGCCAGTCGAGAACAACATCCTCAAGCTCCGTCGATGCCGGTGAAGTTCGCCAGAGCATCGCTTTCATGTCGAACGCCGCGGCGAGCATCTCGCCGAATATGCCAACCGAACTCGCTGAGGTGGCAAACAGCCCATGAAAACTCGGATGGTTCCAGTGTGTGACGGCAGGCACAATGAGCTTATCCATGTCGGCAAGGACGGTCGCAAAATCCTCACCTTGGTCTGGTGCCGCGATCGGCAGGCTCTGTTTCAACCATCCCGGCCCAACCTGCGACAACACGGGAAAGTCCTCGATGTGCTCAAAATAGTTCGCTATCCAATCGACGATCTCATAGCCATGCCTGCGAAATTCATCTGCCGGCATGTCGCCAAATTCTCGTTTCTTCGTGACCATTGTGATTGCAGATTTTAGCCGATAGGCGTTCGACACGCTATTGGAATCGGGTATAATGCGTATAAACTTTCCCCGGAACGCGGCGTATCAACCGGGTGTGCAAAACTTCATAAACAAGAGGTGACTATGACCAGATTTCTTTTGGCGGCGGCCATCGTTTATTCAATATTGTGCTCGTTTGCCTGCGTGCAAAAGGGTGGGACGAACACGGCCACGAACACCGGCGACACTATCAAAGTCGGGGTTTACGGCGATCTGACGGGTCAGACGTCCAGCTTTGGCCAATCGACTAAGAACGGCATCGAGTTGGCAGTTGATGAGATCAATGCAGCCGGTGGCGTCGGCGGTAAGAAGATCCAGCTCGTCATCGAGGACGACCAGGGGCGTCCTGAACAGGCGAAAACCGTTGTTCAGAAGTTGATCAGTCAGGACAAGGTCCAGGCGGTGCTGGGCGAGGTCGCATCGACAAACAGCCTCGCTGCCGCACCGGTCGCGCAGGAAGCAAAAATACCGATGATCACGCCTTCATCAACAAATCCGAAGGTTACAGAAGTGGGCGATTATATCTCGCGGGTTTGCTTTATCGATCCATTTCAGGGGTCTGTGATGGCGAAGTTTGCGGCGAATACGCTGCATGCGAAAACGGCGGCAATACTCGGGGACGTAAACTCCGACTACAGCAAGGGCTTGACGCAGTTTTTTGAAGAAGGTTTTTCCAAACTCGGCGGCAAGGTCATTGCAAAGGAGGCCTACACTCAGACCGATCCCGACTTCAAGGGCCAGTTGACCAAGATCCAGAGCCTCAAGCCGGACGTTATCTACATACCAGGCTATTACGGACAGGTGGGCATCATCGCGAAACAGGCTCGTGAGCTGAATATGACAATGCCGCTCCTTGGCGGCGACGGTTGGGACTCGCCTGAGTTGTGGAAACTCGGCGGTTCGGCATTGAAAAATGCCTACATTTCCAATCACTACTCAGCCGAGAACCCGGCTCCAGAAATACAGAATTTTGTTAAGGCATACAAGGCGAAATTCAACGTCGAGCCCGACTCGCTGGCGGCGCTTGCTTATGACGCCGCAAAGGTTCTCGCGGACGCGATCAAGCGTGCGGGCGGAGCATCGGACAGCGCAAAACTCAAGGACGCGATCAAGTCGACCAAGGATTTTGCAGGTGTGACAGGGAAGATCACGCTTGATGATAAGCGAAATGCGGTGAAGCCGGCGGTCGTTCTCGAACTCGATCCCGACGCCTCGAAGTTTAAATACAAAGAAACCATCGCACCTGAAGGCTCAGCTGACGCCGCTTCGTCGAACACAAATATGGGTTCGAATACAAATTCAATGTCGAGCGCGAATGCCAATTCAATGTCTCACGCAAACATGAACATGGGATCGAATATGAAAGGGGCGACTGCCAACGGAAATTTCGAACACAACCAAGTGAGTCTGGAGTCCGAAGTCTGGAGTCTTGAGCCAGGCCCGCTCGCTACTTAAGACCTTGGACCGACGACTCGCCGCTCTATGGACACTTTTGTTCAGCAACTGATCAATGGTCTGACCATCGGCTCGATCTACGCGCTGATCGCGCTTGGATACACGATGGTATATGGCATCTTGCGGCTGATCAACTTTGCCCACGGCGATATTTACATGGTCGGCGCGTACGCCGGATTGATGGTCGCGCTCGCAATGGGATTTCAGGCGGAAGCTTCAATGGCATCTGCCGGCGGCTTTGTCATCACGTTGGTGGCAGCAATGTTGATCGCGGCGGCGATCGGAATGGCGATCGAGAGATTTGCCTACCGGCCGGTGAGGAAGTTTTCCAAAATGACGACGCTGATAACCGCCATCGGCATGTCATTGCTTATCGAGAACCTGGCAGTTTTCATTTTCGGTGGTACGCCAAAGTCTTTCCCGCAGCTTCTGCCGTCAGACAACATCCCGCTGTTCGGGACCGCAACGATTTCGACCTCGCAAATACTTATCTTTGCAGTTTCGATAATGCTGATGATCCTCCTGCAGTGGATCATCTTTAAGACAAAGATCGGAAAGGCGATGCGCGCCGTTTCGTTTAATCTGAATTCGGCGAAGCTGATGGGCATCAACACGGATTTTGTTATCGCCTTTACATTTGCGCTGGGCTCGGCGCTCGCGGCCGCGGGTGGCGTCCTGACAGCCCAATACAATCCGAAGATCGAGCCGCTGATGGGAATAATGACTGGGCTCAAAGCATTCGTTGCCGCCGTCCTTGGTGGCATCGGCAATATACCAGGCGCTGTCCTCGGTGGGCTGATGATCGGGGCGGCTGAGACGCTCGTTGTAGGATACGGAAGTTACATCGGTGTGCCATCGACATATCGCGATGCCGTTGCTTTTGCGATATTGATCCTGGTTCTGTTGATCCGGCCCGCTGGGCTGCTGGGAGCGAATCTTCAGGAAAAGGTTTGACGGAGAGCCCACAACTTTTTCAAATTAGCTGGTAGCTATGACCCATTGGCTAACAGCCATCAGCTAGTTCGGCAAATTTTGCTAAATATGTCGTCGTTGTTGAAAACCTTGCTCATCGCGGTTGTTCTCATCGTAGCGTTCTATGTCCTGAACGCAATGATGAGCAGCGCCGGTTTTTTTGGCGTCGGCATCGATGACTATCAGGCGCGGCTTTTCGCGTTCATCGGCATCAATATCATTCTTGCGACCTCGCTGAACCTGATCAACGGGTTCACGGGGCAATTTTCTATCGGCCATGCCGGCTTTATGGCCGTCGGAGCTTATAGCTCCGCCTTTTTTTCTGTTACGTGGGGCAAGTCGATCGAGGCGTCGCTTGCGCCGCTCGGCGAGATGGTTGCGGCATCGGTCGTGCTGCTGGCTGCGATCGTGATCGGAGCCGCGGTCGCTGCTCTAATGGGTTTGATCGTCGGCATTCCGAGCCTACGCTTAAAAGGCGACTATCTCGCGATCGTGACGCTCGGTTTTGCCGAGATCATCCGCATCGTGATCCTGAATATCGACGCTGTCGGTGGAGCGACCGGTTATCAAGTGCCGGGATACGCGAATTTCATGTGGATCGCGATCTTTGCGCTGATCACAGTTGTCGTTATCCGGAATATCGTTCGATCGGATCGTGGGCGGGCGCTCATTTCGATCCGCGAGGATGAATTAGCGGCCGAGGCCATGGGCGTTAACGCGACACGCTACAAAGGAACCTCGTTTGTCATCGGTTCGGCATTTGCCGGTGTCGCGGGAGTGCTGTTTGCCCACTACAACAAATTCCTGAGCACGAACGATTTTCAGTTCATCAAATCCTTCGAGATCATTATCATGATCGTGATCGGCGGAATGGGTTCGATCACCGGCGCTATCCTCGGCGCGATAATCGTAACATTGCTGCCTGAGCTTTTGCGGCAGTTGCCGGACGTTCAGGTTGGCGGAACCGTGTTTAGGTTCGCGGACCTGCGGCTTGTGATCTTTGCTCTTATCCTGATCCTCACAATGATCATCCGGCCACAGGGTTTGCTGGGAACGGCGGAATTCGGCGCTGTTTTCAAACGCTTTCGGCGAGCAGACAAACCGACGGGAGGTTTGTCCTAAGATGGGCGCGAACGGCAACTACATTCTCGAAGCGGACAAAACCACGATCAGATTCGGCGGGCTCGTGGCCGTCAACGAACTGACGATGCAGGTCCCGCAAGGTGAGATCTACGGCCTCATCGGGCCGAACGGCGCGGGGAAGACAACGATCTTTAATCTGTTAACTGGCGTCTACGAACCAACCTCAGGCGACATCAGGATAGCGGGAACCCGAGTGAACGGTATGAAGCCATACGAGATCTCGCGGCTTGGCGTTTCACGGACGTTTCAGAACATCAGGCTTTTTCCAAGCATGACGGTGCTGGAAAATGTGATAACAGCCTGTCATCGGCATGCAAAACAGAATATGCTCGATGCCGTATTTCGTCTGCCGCGGTTTTGGTCGGACGAGCGTGAGCATCGTGATTTTGCACTTGAGCTGCTGCGGATATTCGAGCTCGAAAAATACAAGGATGAGGGCGGGACGAGTCTGCCCTACGGAAACCAACGCAGGCTGGAGATCGTCCGCGCGCTGGCTACGCGTCCGCAGTTGTTGCTGCTGGACGAGCCTGCCGCCGGTATGAACCCGTCCGAGCAGCACGAGCTGATCGACCTGATCAAAAAAGTGCGGGATAGATTTAATCTCACTATCATCCTCGTCGAGCATAATATGCGGGTTGTGATGGGCGTGTGCGACCGGATACAGGTCGTGGACTATGGAAAGTCTATCGCACTGGGGTTGCCGCAGGACGTCAAGAACGATCCGAAGGTGATCGAGGCCTATTTGGGAGACTAATGATTTTCGATTTTAGATTTGCGGTTTTCGATTGAAGAAATCCAGACCGCAAATCGAAAATTGCAAATCGCAATTTGAGTAAAGATGCTTACCCTAGAAAACGTCTCAGTCAGTTACGGAGCCATCGAAGCTCTGACCGATGTCACTCTCAATGTTGAGCGAGGTGAGGTCGTGACGCTCATCGGCGCCAACGGCGCAGGGAAAACAACAACATTGCGCACAATAACCGGCTTGCTTGAACCATCGAACGGCCGTGTGACGTACGAAGGCAAAGATATCAGCGGCATGCCGACGCATAAGCTTGTCGGAATGGGAATGGCGATGTCGCCGGAGGGCCGCGGCGTTTTTGCGAATCTTACTGTCAAAGAAAATCTCGAAATGGGTGCCTACATTCGCAACGACAGGAAGGGAATTGCGGATGACATGGATCGCGGCTTCACGCTTTTTCCGCGTCTAAAAGAACGAGAAACGCAAAAAGCCGGTACGCTGTCGGGCGGCGAGCAACAGATGCTCGCGATGGCGCGGGCGCTGATGTCGAAGCCCAGATTGCTGCTGCTGGATGAACCGTCACTCGGCCTTGCGCCGCTCGTTGTCCACTCGATCTTTCAAGCTATAGACGAGATCAAAAGCAAGGGCACCACCATCCTGCTTGTCGAGCAAAACGCGAACGCGGCGCTCCACCATTCCGACCGCGCGTATGTGCTCGAAACCGGCCGCATCGTCATGCAAGGCGTTTCAAAGGATATAGCCGCAGACCCACGTGTGAAAGAAGCATATCTTGGTGAATGAACTCGCTTACGGAAAACTCGCACGAACGGGGCAAATGAAAAAGCCGGAAGCATTTTGCCTCCGGCTCTATGACTATTACCTGTCCCGTTCGTTAGGATTTCGGATTTGGCTTGGGTGACGGAACGGCGCCGGGTTCCGGAGCATCGACCTTATCGATCGCATCCTGATAGATCTTGATAGCGCCGGCAGCTTGCAATTTTTGCTTTACCGCCGCGAAGTAATCGTCAAACACCTGCCCACGCTTTTTCGAAAGCATCTGCTCCATTAGCTTGTCACGCTGCTTCGCAAAATCGACGTTGTCAGCATCCTCGCGTTTTGTTACGCCGACGACGACCAGGTTGTCGCCCATCTTTTGAGGCGTCTTTGCGACTTCACCCGCGTGCAGGGCAAAGATCGCGTCCTCCAGTGATTCATTGGTGCCCGCGGTTGAACCCTCACCCAGCGGCGATCCGATAACGAAATTCTTCTGGTCCTTCGCTTTCATTCCATTTGCCGTCGCCGCAGCGGACAGGCCCTCGGCGTTCTTCGCGCCGTCGGCGATCTTCTGTGCGATCGCCTCGACCTGGGCCTTTGCTTTTTCAAGTTTCACCACATCAACAAGCTGCGCCTTCACTTCATCAAAATCCGCATCGCGTGGGTCTTTTTTGTCCACAAGCAGAGGAATCGCAAACCCGTTCGGTATCGGCGTCTTATCGCCGACATCATTGGCGTTTTCAAGCGGTGCGATGCCCTCTTCGAACTGCGGCGAGGTGCCGATGTCCTTTACGTCATCGCCGGGCTTGATGTAGCCAGTCTCCTTGACCATGTCCGCTGCCGACATATTTGCCTCGGCCGCAAATTGCTGGGCGGTTTTCTGCGGATCTTTTGTTTCTTTAAGCGAATCGTCGATACGTTGCGCCAGTTCGGCTGCCTTGGAATATGCCTTTCGATTGCGCAGGCTGACCTCAAGCTCTTTCTTTGCATCCGCAAACGTTTTTTGAACGTCGTTGCCGCGACGCAGAATAAAATAGCGGCCTTGATAGCTGATCGGTTCCGTGATGTCACCCGGTTTCATCTTTATCAGCCGCTGATAGGGATCGTCCTTTTTATTTGGGTCCTCTTTGATCAAGCCCTTGATCTTGCCGCCGGCTTGTGCGGTTGCCGGATTTTCAGAATGCCCTTTGGCCATCTGCGCGAACGCGTCTTCTGAAACCGTCGGACCGTCCTTCTTCAACTGCTGGACCAGATCATTGGCCTTCGACTGCACGCTGGAATCGTCATCCGGTTTCGGTACGCGAAGCACGATCTCCTGACCCTGAACACCGGCGATCTTCTTGTCAGGAGCCAAATTCGTAAATTCACTCTGCAGTTCGTCATCCGTGATCGGGATCTTTTCACCGAGCTTCGAGGTGTTGACAAAGATGTACTTGATCTTTTTCTGCGGCACGCTGATGTAATAGGTTTGCTTGTTCTTTTCAAAGTAGTCGCGAAGCTCTGCATCGGTTGGCGTGATGTTTTTTGCGATATCGGCGCTGTTCACGGAAACGTAAACAAGGTCGAATTTCGTGTTTTTCCGCTGGAAGTCCTTAAGCACCTCATCTTCGGATGCCGTCACGCCGGAGGTGAGGAACGCATCGAGATTCTTTGAACTCAGGTCGTCGCGGACAGCCTGTTCGTACGACTCGATGTTGCCATAGGATTCCATTACGTTCTGCTCATATGTGGCTTGATCGAACGTTTTGCCCTCCTCCGGCTTGTTACGGGTGCGGATCTCGTCTGCAACTTCCTTGTCCGAGGCCGTCAGGCCAAGCCTGGCCGCTTCAATGCGTTTTATGCGGTTGGCGATCAGACCATCAAGGATGGATTTCGTCGGGTAGCTCGAGCCTTGGCTGAAGCGGCTGTAGTTTTCCTTTTGACGGGCGAGTTCGCCGACGGTGATCTTTTCGCCGGCTACGGACGCCGCGGTCTCCTCGCTGTGCGAAAGATTCGCTTGATATTGATTCCTGACGGGTGTGTAAAACAGCACCAGCCCGAGCACCATGAGTATGGCAAAAAGGAAGAGAACGAAATTACGCGTCTTTTCAAGACGGTTGAAGAACTTTAACATTTATTGACACCTGTGCCTGACAAATTTCCCACCGATCACTCGATAAAGGGCAAACTGAAATATTAGCAAAAACACTTCGGACTTCCAAAGGCTTTTACTTAGGTGGCCCTTAACGGGAGCCGATGGGGCAAGATCCGATTGACACGTTCCGGGATAGATACTTAGGCTACAAGAAGGGGCAGATTTTTACAGCCATTCGAGAGTCGTCCGTCGTCAAAGGGATAAGTGAATTCGTGACCAGAGATCTCACCAAGACTGTCAAACTTGTAGTGATCGCGCTATTCATCATAGCCGCGGGGTGCCTGATCTTTGTAAATAGAGGGCAAAAAGCGTTTGCATCGGCCTTGGGCCCTTCACCGTCGCATACCAATGCGCCGGACGAAGATAACTGCACCGAGTGCCACGTTGATTTTCCTGTAAACAGCGGCACCGGAAGCGTGCGTATAACAGGACTGCCGCTGAGCTATCTGCCCGGACAGCAGGTGCCGATCACTGTAACTACAAGCCAGGAGGACGGAGTCGTTTACGGCTTTCAACTGACGTCGATCGACAGCACCGGCCGAGCAGCCGGCACATGGACGCTGGCGGACCCGGAGCAGACCAAGATCATTCCGGGCACTGTCGGACCAAACGTGCGTCAGTATGTGGAACATACACAGTCGGGGATCATCCCGACCGTGTTTGGCTCAAAGACATGGAGCCTGACGTGGACCGCTCCGCAGCGCCGCGTAGGAAAGGTCGGCTTCTATGCTGCCGGCAATGCGGCAAACGGCGATGGCGATACGGGCGGCGATTACATCTACACGACGCGCAAGGGCGTGCTGGCGGGCGCCGCGGCTGCGGATCTTGACGGCGATCAGGTGAGCGAAATCGGCGTATTTCGCCCGGCAAATGGCGCGTGGTACAGCTACAACATCGCGACTGGTGCAGTCCAGACGCAGCTCTTCGGTTTGCCTGAGGACCTCATCGCGCCGGCGGATTACGATGGTGACGGAAAGACCGACTATGCGGTTTTCAGGCCATCTACAGGCACTTGGTACATACAGCGCAGCACGCGGGGTTTTGTTGGCATTCAATTTGGCGCGAGCGGCGATATGCCAGTTGCAGGTGATTACGACGGCGATGGGAAGGCCGACGTTGCTGTATTTCGTCCGTCAACCGGCGTTTGGTATCTGCTGCAAAGCTCGGCTGGTTTTGCCGCAATACCCTTCGGGCTCAACGGCGATAAACCTGCACAAGGAGATTACGACGCGGACGGCAAGACCGATATTGCCGTGTATCGGCCGTCGAACGGCACGTGGTATCTGTTGCAGAGCACGGCTGGATTTGCGGGAATCCAATTTGGCATCGCCGAGGACCGGCCCGTTCAGGCGGATTACGATGGTGACGGACAGGCCGATATTGCTGTTTTCCGGCCTTCGACGGGCTCGTGGTACTTTATGAAATCTTCAGAAGGCTTTGCCGGAGTAAATTTTGGCCTGCCCACCGATCTGCCTGCTCCCGCGGATTTCGACGGCGACGGAAAAGGGGACATCGCCGTGTTTCGCCCCTCAACAGGAACGTGGTACCTGACGCGGAGCGGCGACAATTCGTTCTACGCTCTGCAATTCGGAATCAATGGCGATGTGCCGATCGCCGCTGGTTACATCGCTCGATAATTCTAAAACCGGCTTATCGCTTCAGGGCTTTCTCGTAGATCTCGATCCATCGTTCAGGCGCGAGTTTTGTTGCGAGCTCACCTAAGAGGTTCATCGGGACGTCGTTGACTTTCTTAAAGCGAACGCAGCATTTTCCCATATCGAGCTTCTGGCTCGTGTGTTTTGGCCACTCGGCTCGAAACCAGTCGAGCAGCGCTCCGGCGTAGAGCCCCATGTGGTAAAACGAGATGTAGTTTTTTTGCGAGGCCAGCCCCATAAGCCCGAGCGGCAATTTCGGGTCGCAGTGATAGCCCGGCGGATAAAGTTCGTGCGGCACGACCCAGTTGATCATCCCGTACGACATACACTCCTTAAAACCTTTCGGCAGGTTATTGTTAATCACTTTGCGAATGTCCGACATCGCCGTGCGTCGGTCATCGGGAAGGCTTTCGATGTATTCGTCAGGGGTTTTTGCTTTTGATCGCATAGTGTATTTTGCCACAGATCAGCACGGATTCAAGAGATCTGCCCTCTCTGAGTTTTCGCGAGTGCGTCGCCGGTCAGCAGCTTCTCGAGATGCTGGGTTTGTATGCCGTAGAAGGATTTGATCTCCTGGATCTCGTGGTCGAACCTTGTCGGATCAAGAGCGGTTTTGAGTCGCGTGCCGACAAGCATGTTGTTCTTCGGCGTGTGTTCGACCGATACGAACTCGAACAGCTTGGTCGAATAGCCGCTCCTCTCGAGCAACAGGGACCGCAAACCATCCGTAGCTGTTTCGGCAACCCGTTCGAGCATCACACCATGCTTTAGAACATCGCGAAACATCTCCGGTGGTTTGATCTGCGGGCGTATCTCCTGATGACAGCACGGCGCTACGACGATCAGCCCGGCACGGGCCATGATTCCTTTGTAGATGGCGTCGTCCGTTGCCGTGTTGCACGCGTGGAGAGCAATAAGGATATCAGCATCGCCGACATTAAAATCCGCAATGCTGCCGACAACAAATCGCAGCCCATCAAAGCCCGACGCGCTTGCAATGCCGTTGCCGATCTCCACGAGGTCGGGTTTCGTATCGACACCTGTCATTTCGACGCGAGCGCCGCGTATATTTGCAAAATAATCATATGCGGCGAACGTTAGATTCCCTTTGCCCGAACCCATATCGACGATGCGCAGCTCTCGCTTGTTATGCAATTCTGATTTTTCTACTAAGCTGTCGAGCACCTCGACAAATTTATTGATCTGCCGCCATTTGTCCTGTTGCCGGTCGCGAACGCGCCCTGCATCATCCGTGATTCCCAGAGCTTTCAGATAAAAACTTCCGGGATCGACAAGCCTCCGCTTTTCGCGATCGTGATCGAGCCGCGGCGCGGCCGTGAAGGTCGGTTTTGCGACGTTCAGACGTGAGCCTTTTCGGCCGATATCAAGCTGGAAGTCATTCTCAGTTGTGAAAAGGTGCGCGCCGAAAAACTCACCGTCCAGAGCCTTGGCGATCAGTTCGATGCCGGCGTCTATGTCAAAATTCTTAGCTGTGTCACGGGTGTCGCTGCGGTAGAGAAAGTAAAGCCGTTCGCCTTTTTTTGTGTTGACGCGGCGTATCAGGATCTTTTGCAGGTGTTCGTCGATGCCTTTGTAATTGCCGAGCGTGAGTTTGACGAATGTCTCGCGTGCGAGTGCGTGCCGCAGTTCATTTACAAATCTCTCGATATTCTCGCGCATCAAAAAAGGTTAGCATGAGATAAGCGCTGGTTCTAGTCTCTTGGAAAGGTCTCAAAAAAAGAAATTACTGTTTGGCGTGCTTGCCATCATCCTGTTCCTGGCTGCCCTCGCGTCTCGAATTTGTCTCGCGTATTTCTATCCAGTTGATGGACCCGGCGACGGCGTTGTTTATGCGCAGCTTGCAAAGAACCTGCTGGAGCAAGGCGTTTTCTCGGTCGAATCCGACCCGCCATTCTCGCCGACGCTTGTTCGGTTGCCGGGTTATCCGCTGTTTATCGCGGCCGTCTATTCCGTTTTCGGTCATGACAACAACACCGCCGTGCGTGTCGTGCAGGCGGTTTTTGATTCTCTAACTTGTGTGATCATCGCTCTGCTTGCGTGGCTCTGGACGGCGGACGAAGCGCGAAAACGGCGAAATGCGTTTTGGGCATTTCTACTCGCTTCGTTGTGTCCCTTCATCGCGATCTACGACGCATGTATTCTGACGGAAACGATGACGACGTTTCTGATGGCAGCGATCGTTCTGACAACGACGCTTGCGCTCCGGTGGATTGACCGAAAAGGAGCATTGTTGTGGTGGGCGCTCACGGGCCTGCTCTGCGGTGCGGCTGTTTTTTTGCGGCCCGACAGCGGTCTCTGTGCGATGGGTGTTGGTTTGACGCTCGTGATCTCGTATTTGTTTCTGCAAAAAAATGGATGGAGTGTGCGCACCCGTTTGTTGCGCACGTTCGCGAGTGGTGGTGTGTTCGGTTTTGCATTCCTGGTTGTGCTCGTTCCGTGGACAATTCGCAATGAACGCCTCTTTGCGGTCTTTCAACCGCTGGCGCCGGCTCACGCGCAGATGCCCGGCGAATTCGTCGCCTACGGTTACTTTCGCTGGCTGCGAACGTGGGTCGACGACTCGCGTTTTACAGAACCGATGCTCTGGGATCTCGACGAAAAACCCATCCGTATCAACAAAATCCCAAACCAAGATTTTGACTCGCCCGAGGAACGCGACCGCGTCGCCGCGCTGCTCGATCAATACAACAAACCTCCAGGATACGAAAAGCAGTACGAGCACCCGTCTGCGGATGACGAATCGAATTCGGCTGACGACAATCCTGACGAAGACAAAGGGGACGACACATCTGCTGACGACGAGCAGGATACGAATGATGAGGACACCGCGAATGCGGATAACTCGTCGGCTGATGAGAGCGACGATTCGTCCGACGAGGATGACGATGACGGTAAAAAATACGTCGTAAAGATGACCCCGGAGGTCGATGCCCAGTTCGGGCAGATCGCCGATGAAAGGATTGCTCGCTCGCCGTTGCGGTACTACCTGTTCTTGCCGGCAAAACGCGCGGCGACTTTGTGGTTTGATTCACATTCGCTCTATTACCCGTTCGGCGGACAGATGTCGCCGATAAAGGACCTCGATTACGATGTCGATCAACAGTACTGGCTGCCGTCGTTTACGCTGCTGATGTGGATATACACGTTTATTGCGATCGCCGGAGTGATCGTTTTCTGGCGGCAGCGTGCAGACGGCGACAATTTGCAGTGGCTGTTGCTCGTCGCTCTCGTGACATTGCCGCGGATAATTTTCTTTTCGACGGTCGAGAATCCCGAGCCGCGATATCTGGTGGAGCTATTTGCGATCGCGGCGCTACTCGGCGGGTTTTGGATCGGGAATTTGAAGCTTCGCAGATCTGAGAAGGAGGAAGCCGGGCAAAAGCCAAACGCCGGCCGTCTTTTGTCGCTCGATGTTCTGCGCGGCATCGCTATCGCCGGAATGGTGCTTGTCGACGATCAGGGAAACTGGTCAGCGGTGTATGCGCCGCTTTCACACGCAGAATGGCACGGTGCTACGCCGGCGGATCTGGTTTTTCCGTTGTTTCTATTCATCGTCGGCGTGTCGATCGCATTCGCTCTCGGCAGGCAGCGCGATGTTACCAGCGCGTGGACAAAGCTTTATCCAAAGGTCATCCGGCGCTCGGTTGTGCTCTTTGCATTGGGCCTGCTGCTTGAGATCTTTCCGTTTTACAACCTCTGGACGGGATTATGGTTCGATCCATCAACGACGCGCATAATGGGCGTCCTGCAGCGGATCGCGATCTGTTATCTGGTCACTGCGATCATTTTTCTGCACACGAATTGGAAACAACAGACGGCGATCGTGATCGCCATACTGCTCGGCTATTGGTTGTTGATGACGCTGACGAGTGTGCCCGGCTGCGCGGTCACCACGATCGACGATAAGGCATGCAATCTGGCAGCGTATGTCGATAGATCCATACTGGGTGCTGGCCACATCTGGAACGAATTGAAGGTCATCGATCCCGAGGGGCTGCTGTCAACTTTGCCGGCGATCGCAACGACACTCTTAGGTGTGCTGACCGGGCAATGGCTGCGGTCGCCACGCGATGAAGAGGAAAAGGTTGGGAAAATGCTGAGCGCCGGAACGCCGCTGACGATGATCGGCTGGCTCTGGAGCCTGTGGTTTCCACTCAACAAGATGCTCTGGACAAGCTCGTTCGTTGTTTATACCGCGGGAATGTCGCTCTGCTTTTTTGCGGTGCTCTACTGGCTGATGGATCTGAGAGGTTATCAAAAATGGGCCGCGCCTTTTCTGGTCCTCGGTTCAAATGCGATATTGCTTTTTGTAGGATCGTCACTGATCGGCAAGGCACTTGAAACAGTTCAGTTGAACGATGGTTCTATGTCGCTACAGGAAGAAGTATATACGTGGTGGTTTGCACCGCTCGGCGCTCCTGCCACGGCATCGCTGCTGTATGCGATCGCTTTCATTGCAATATTTTTGATTCTGTTGTGGCCGCTCTATAGATGGAAGATATTTCTCAAGGTGTAAACAGAAGCCGCGGGTTAAGCGTTTTGCAACTCGCGGCGGGCCTGTTCCTGTTCTGCGCGACGGGCGCCGTCGTGTGGTGGCAAAACGCGCATCTGACCGTTCTCTACGATCTGTCGGGCGTGCTTGAGCCTGCAACACGCATCGCCCAAGGAGATATTCCATATCTGGATTTTCCATTTGCCTACGCTCCGCTTACGTTCGTAATGCAGGCGGCGCTCATTCGCGTTTTCGGCGCGGTTTACTGGCACCACATTGTCTATTGCTGCATTATCGGTGGGCTGAGCACAGTGGTGACATGGCGCATCTTGGCTAATTTGCTTTGCGGTAGATTGCCGCGTCCGGGCATCGTCGCATTCGTGCTTTCGCTGCCGCTGATCGTGCTCGGTGTTTACTGCATTTTCCCTCATCCGTTTTACGATCCTGATGCCGCGTTCGTTGTGCTGCTTTGCATATTTCTGCTGCTGCGTTTTGAAAGGAAAGACTTTCCGCCGATCAGGACGTTTGTGGCCGGTATGCTGCTTGTAGTGCCGCTGTTTGTGAAGCAAAACATTGGGCTTGCATTTCTCAGCAGCACGGTAGCGGCATTGATTTTGATGATCGCTGCCGGGCTTTGGCGGAAGACACGGATTCGCGGCTACCTTTTTCTCCTCGGCGGAGCTGCGGCCGGTTTGGCAGCGGGGCTTGGCATCATTCAGTACACAGCCTGCCTTGAGAATTACAAATACTGGACTTTCACATTTGCTGCCATGCGAAGAGCTCCATCTATCGCCGACATGCTGTCGGTCTATGCCGATTGGACGCTCGCGATGTGGGTGGTCGTTTTTTTGATCGGTGCGTTTTTGATGCGGCAGAATGCACGTGTCTCGCACTGGCCCGCGGTTCTATCAACGATGCTCTTGGCTGCGCCGTTTGTCTGGCCCGTTGTGTATCTGTTTATTGACGCGGATGCATCGGAACGCGCGGAGCGGCTCGTAAATCTCTGGCCAATGGTATTCATCGCGTCCATGGCCATGGCGTACATCTTCGTCCGGCGGTTGAACGGGGTTGCCGCAGCGCTGCCGTTCATCATCGTCTGCACGGCGCACGGCGTATTCCTTTCGCAGCAGCTTTGGGGCTCGACGTATGCGATCTGGCCGTTGCTGATGATATTGATGGGGCTAACTGTGGTCTTATCATTCGAACCGAACGAGAGTGCAACAGGAGACGACATCGGGTCAGTCACAACTCTCGTCTCGCTCTCGTTACTCATCGCGGGCGGCTTTTACGTGTACTCAAATGAAAGGCTCGATTACGTGAATTTCGAGGACGGCGAGATGCAGCATTCCAGTCTCCCGCAGCTTGCCGGAATGTCGATGCGCGGGGACTGGCTGCCGGATTTCGATGAACTGGTGAAATACACCAACGAAAATATTCCTCGCGATGAGGGCATCCTGTATCTGCCCGGCGAAGATCTTTTTTACTACACGACAGGGCGGCGTCCGCATTTTCCGGTGCTGCTTTTTGACGTCACGAACAACCCATATTCACCCGCAGAGATCCGCGACCGCGTCGTTGCGAGCGACATCGAGTGGGTGATCGTCAAAAACGACACACAGATCGAAAGCGACGACATGATCGACAGCAAAGATGTGATCTTCGATCTGCTCAAACCCTATTTTCGAAATGTCGAGAGCCTCAACAATTACGAGATCTACAAACGGCGACATGCAGGCGACCCGCAGGTTGAAGATGAAGATGATGACAGTGGAAGTGACGACGATTCTCCCGATGCCGACTAGTGAGGAGGATGGTTTGCTAGAATTCACCATATGGAAAGGACAATTTTTCACCTTGCATTCCCCGTTCACGACCTCGATGCCGCGCGTGAGTTTTACGGCGGCGTGCTTGGGTGTAAAGAAGGGAGAAGTTCTGATTCCTGGATCGATTTCGACCTCTACGGCCATCAGATCGTAACGCATTTGGTGCCGGAGTCAGTTGCCGTGGCGGCGACGAACGACGTAGATGCGGACCAGGTGCCGATACCACATTTCGGCATCGTGCTGCCGATGGACGAATGGCGAATGTTAGCGGACAAGCTCACTGCAAGAGGCGTCAAGTTCGTGATCCAACCTAAGATCCGCTTCGCGGGCGAGGTGGGCGAGCAGGCGACAATGTTCTTTCATGATCCCAGCGGAAACGCACTCGAGTTCAAGGGGTTTAATGATCTGTCGCAGGTGTTTGCGAAGTAGGCACATCACCAGAAAGGCACAAAGGACACCAAAGACAATGATGCATGGTTTTGCTTTGTGTTCTTTGTGTCTTGTGGTGACGATCTGGTATGAAGACGGCTGAGATCGTTATTATCGGTGGCGGCGTGATCGGTGCGTCAGTCGCATATCACCTCACCGAGCGCGGCGTGCGTGAGGTCGTCGTGCTTGACCGTGAAAAGATGCTTGGTCTTGGCTCAACGGGCAAGGCTACCGGCGGTGTTCGAGCCCAGTTTGAGACCGACATCAACATCAGGCTCTCGCTGTATTCGCTCGATTTTTTCCGCGACTGGGATTTCGAGTGCGAATACGAGCCACGTGGATATCTATTTCTTGCCACGACAGAGCAGCACATTGAAGACCTAAAACGCACCACGGAACGTCAGCGCGAACTCGGCTACGAAGAGGTCGAACTCATAGATACGCCAACGATCGCCAAGATGGTGTCGGGCTTGAACTGCACCGACGTTGTAGGCGGTAGCTTTGGGCCTCGTGACGGTTTCATAAACCCGCTCGCGGTTCTCGAAGGTTTCGCCACGACAGCGGCGCTGCGGGGAACGCGCGTTGTAAGTGGTGTGACCGTTCAGTCAATAGATGTCAATGGAGATCGGGTAACAGGTGTTACGACGTCGAACGGACGTCTGAAATGTGACAAGGTCGCTATCTGCTCCGGCGCGTGGTCACAGCATATAGCCGCGACGGCCGGGGTCGATCTGCCGGTCGCGCCGCAGCGCCGACAGATAATCTGGGCACGAGCACCGAGACCTCTGCCGCCGGATCTGCCTATGGTAATCGACATGGAGGATGGATTTCACTTTCGGCCGGCACGCGATTTTGCGTTCAAACCGCCGAATGCTGAGACGAGCACGTTTGCTGGTCACGACGTTCTGTTTGCCTATCCGGATCCTGACGAGCCGGTCAGCTTTTTGACGGAGTTCGCCGAAGAGTTTCTCGAGAAAGTAGGGGAGAAAGCGGGTCATCGAGCGCCCTTCCTTTCCGGAGCAAAGATCATCTATGAAAAATGCCGAGCAGGTTTGTATGAAAACACGCCCGATCATCACCCGATAATCGGCGGCTGCGGAATTGCCGGACTGTATTTCGCCACGGGCTTTTGTGGGCATGGCGTGATGCACTCGCCTGCTGCGGGGCGTGCGATGGCGGAGATCATTTTGGACGGCAACTCGAGTTTTATCGACGTGTCGTGCTTGAGCATCGATCGTTTTGCGAAAGGTGAATTGTTAACGTCAAATTCCTCTATCTGACCATCGCACGAAGTTGTGCAGGGCACCCTCCCTACCGGTCGGGTTTCTGCCTCTGCGACTCTGCGGTAAAGTTGATATATGACCACAGCGCTGATCCATCACCCGATCTACAAGGAACACGACACGGGTCCAGGCCATCCTGAGACGTCCGCGCGCTATGTGGTCGTGATGGAGGCGCTGCATCAGGACGAGGCACTGTGGAAGACGCTCAACGAGATCGCGCCCGAGAAGGCATCGAGGGGATCGATCCAGGCTGCGCACACGCCGCAGCATTTCAAGCAAGTCGAGCAGGCGGTGGAGCAAGGCTTTGAACGCCTGGATGCGGACACCTCGATCTCTGCTCAGTCATTCGACGCGTCCTTATTTGCGGCTGGCGGCGCTGTCGCCGGCGTTGATGCAGTGATGCAGGGAGTTGCGGACAACGCATTCGTCGTAGTGCGTCCACCCGGGCATCACGCGACAAGAGATCGGGCGATGGGCTTTTGTTTGTTCAACAATGTCGCGGTTGCTGCGCGTCATGCGCAAAACCAATATAAAGAGATCGGCCGCGTCGCTATTATCGATTGGGACGTTCATCACGGTAACGGCACGCAAGGAATCTTTTATGACGATCCGAATATCTTTTTCTTTTCGATGCATCAATACCCGTGGTATCCAGGAACCGGCAGTCGCGGCGAAACGGGAATGGGGCGCGGACTCGGGGCGACAATGAATATCCCTGTAAGGGCAAATACGCAAGCCGGGGAACAACGCCGAATGTTCGAAGCGGCTTTGCACGATATTTCCAAAAACTTTCATCCCGATTTGATAATGATCTCTGCCGGCTTTGACGCGCATCTGACGGATCCGCTCGGACAGCTTAGATTGGAAGACCACGATTATGCATCCATGACCCACACGGTGCGGCAGTGGGCAAACGATGCATGCGGCGGTCGCATAGTTTCTTGTCTCGAGGGTGGCTACAATCTACAGACTCTCGGCCAGACGGTTAAAAAGCATGTTGCTGCCTTAACCTCATGAAACATGTGTGTTAGAATCGCTTTCACCATACATCAGACGAGGGAGGTCGCGATAGAAATGCCTGATATCGAAATCCCGTGTGTTCAGTGCCATGAGGTCTTCATATTTAATGAAAAAGAGCAGGAGCTTTTTTACCAACGCAACATGATGCCGCCGCAGCGGTGTATGAAATGCCGCTCGAAGAAAGCCGCTGTCGCGGAGGGAGCGCCAAGTCGTTTTGAGATCGTCTGCGACAACTGTGGACGTCACGATCAGGTGCCGTTTCATCCGAAGGTCGGCCGGTCGGTGCTCTGCAAGGAGTGTTTCGAGGCCGGTCGATCAAGGGCACGGCACGCCTGGTAAGCAGCAAAACGAAAGGGTCGTAAAAGTGAAAAAGGCGGTTCCATCAGACGGCCATTTTACTTCCTCTTATCTAGCGGTTGCGGACTTCACCCTTATGACTCTTGAAACTGTCATCTATGAGCTCGATCAAACTGTCGCTCGTATCACACTCAACAGGCCCGACGCGCTGAACGCCATTTCGCGCCGGTTGATCGCGGATCTAAATGCCGCGTTTTTGCAGGCTGTCACGGATAATGCGCGTGCCGTTATTCTTGCAGGAAATGGCCGAGCATTTTGCGCTGGCGGCGATCTGCGAGAGATGCGATCAATGGCCGAGAGCGAGGGCCGTGTCGAGGCATTTCTCGAAGGCCCGTTAGGCGAGCTTCACGAGTTGATCAAACTGATGCGGACCGCTCCGATCCCGATCATCGCCGCAGTCAACGGCGTTTGTGCAGGCGCGGGTGTGAATCTTGCGCTGGCGTGTGACATGATCATTGCGGCAAACGATGCGACATTTCGGCAGGCTTTTGTTCGCATCGGCCTGTCGCCTGATTGCGGCGGGACATTCTTTTTACCACGCGCAGTGGGCGAGAAATTTGCAGCGGAATTGATGATGACCGGAGACTCGATCTCAGCCGAACAGGCGCTGCGGATCGGTATGATAAACAGCGTGGTTCCGGCAGACGCGCTCAACGAAGAAACCGCTAAGCTCGCCGGAAAACTCGCCGCCGGCCCAACTGCGGCGATCGGACGCATCAAGCGTATGCTCAACGCGTCGTTTTCAAACAACCTCGCAACCCAACTTGCTCTAGAACACGAGTACCAACTCGAATCCGGCCAATCTGAAGATTTCAAAGTAGGCGTCGCGGCATTTCTCGAGAAACGCTCCCCTAATTTTGTCGGGAAGTAGTTTATCGTCGGGACCAGTAACGTGGCTCTGCTGGTCATCTCTGACAAAGCCCACCTGAACGGTTTATCCTATTTAGATGCGTTCGCTCACCTATGGCGAGTTGATCCGCGGAAATCGCAATTTCCGCAATCTGCTCGCCGGGCAATTCATCTCCGAACTCGGGAACTGGTTCAACTTTATCGCCGGTCTGGGTTTGGTGCGTGTCGTGTCGGACGCTTCGCCCGAAGCCGCGGGGCTTCTCTTCGTTTGCCGCATCATCCCCTTTGCTCTGCTCTCGCCGGTCGCAGGCACGCTTGTAGACCGGTTCTCACGAAGACGCGTGATGCTCGTGAGCGATCTTGTGCGTGTTGGCGTCGCGCTGGCTTTTCTTCTGGTAACTAGCGCGGAGCATCTATGGATCGCATATGCCGCGACTGTTTTGCTATCGACCTTTGGCTCGTTTTTCGACGGTGCACAAAATGCGGCGCGGCCGAACCTCACGGGCAAAGAGGGATTGCTTGCCGGAACGGCGTTGATGTTCTCGACACGATTCCTGCTGATGGCTATAGGCTCAGGCTTAGGCGGCTGGGCAGCCTACATGTTCGGATACCGTATAGCGTTCGTCATCAATGCGGCATCATTCCTGTTTTCTGCGTACACGGTTTGGCTTATTCCCGAATCTGCGGTCAGAGAGGCGGCCACGGTCGAGGGAACTGAACGCGAGTCATTCTGGTCTGAACTGAAGGAAGGTTTCCAATACGCGCTCGGAAACCGTTTTGCTCTGACGATCTTGATAATGAACGTCATTTGGGCAACCGGTGGCGGAGCGATCAACGTTGTCTTCGAGCGGATGGGAGGTGTATATTATGCTGCCAAAGAAGCATGGAACCCGGATGTTGCAGTCGCCCTGCTCTGGACGGCGGCCGGCTTTGGATTGTTCCTTGGCATGATGATCGCCCACCGGACCGCCGGCATTCTCGACCGGCACAAAGCCGCGCACGGATTTATCGGTTGGACTCTGATCATTCACGGAATATTGTTTGCGTTCGCCGGCATGGTCCCCAGCTTGTTCGCCTTTGCGGTGCTTACATTTGTCTCACGCGCGCTGATCGGCGTCGAATACGCGGTGCAGGAAACTGCCTTTCAACGAAGCCTCCCCGATTACATTCGTGGCCGCATATCGACGCTCGATCGCGGCTGCGAACTGGCAATGTTTGGTATCTCGAGTTACGTTTCGAGCCTTGCGATGTACCGGATCACGCCGCAGACGTTGACGATCTTTTCGGGACTCCTCGCCGGGACATCCGGGATCGTGTGGTTTGTCAGGGAAAGAAAAAGCCACGTAATTTCCGAGCGGCCTTGGTATTAGAATTTGCCGCCTGGACGCCAACGAGCTAGGCTGTGATGATCACCGCCTTGGTGCCAGTAAGCTCAGAAAAGTCCTTGGTGTAAATGGTATCAACCCGTCTCAGCTTGCCCATCGTCTGGACGATATCATTCGTGTGAATGAAGCCGGTTTCTACGTGGGCGATGGCCCAGCTTGCGATGTGAGCGGCTTTTCGCAGGGTTTCTTCGAGCAGATGCAGGTACTGTGATTTAGTCTCGGTAGCAACGCCTAGTTGTCCTGCGAGACTCGCGTCCAGAGCGCCCCAAAAGTCATCACCGCCCCGAAGCCATTCTTCACGCCAGGCGGCGCGGCCTAGAAACGCGCGGGTATTTTGCGTGTGTGCAGGCGGAAGCCTCAAAAACATCAGGTCGGCAAAGGTCTCTGAGATAAACGCGTCAGCGGCGCTGTTGTCGCAACTGTTATTGTGGCCGTTGTTGTAGACCTCGGGCTGGATCGACCAGACCCGCCGAAAGACATTCGAGAGCGGCTGGCGGAGCTCGCGGGTTTGGTCCGTGAAAGAAAGAACGTAATCGCCGGTCGCCATCGCGATGCTCGACGCGATCGCGCGCGTGAGCGGTGAACCGAGTCGATCGATACGTTGGCGGACATTATCGAACCACCACGAGTCCGTCTCGCTGAACCAATGCGTCAGAGCCGGATTGTGCAACCGATAACCGGGGACGTACGCATCGTCGAGGACGAGATTCACGTCATCGGCCGAGAGGCGTTCGCTTGCGTTCGCGATCTGCGCGGAGGCTCGCATCCAGGCCGACTGCATCGGGTCGTTTGCGGCAACACGAACGTCCCAGCGCTTCAGAGACCAACCCAGTGCGGGCTGATCGGTGAACGGGAGAGCAACGGATGTAAACGACATCCTCCGAAGGACGTTCAGGTCAAACGCCAGCCAGCTTTTTGGTGAAACTTTTGTGGATCCGTGCATTTTCTTTTACGCGCGAATAATGCGAATGAAATGAATAAGAACAAGAAGATGCCGCCTCTATTCGGCCTTTTCGCGCTATTCGAGAGCGACTTTCTCTTCGCCGCCGATACTCCAGGTCGGCCGAGGGCGGGGCGGTTCTGCTTCGCCGATCGTCAGAAATGTTTTCACGATCAAAGGGTCGAATTCGATGCCAGCCCATTCGACTAAATACTTCTTCGCATCGGCGATGGTCCAGCCAATGCGAAACGGCCGCGTCGCCGTCACCGAAGCGTAGCTGTCGGCAACCCGCAATATGCGAGCAGCGAGCGGAATCTGATCGAACGCAAGCCGATCAGGATAGCCGCTGCCGTTCCACCATTCATGGTGCCAGCGCACCAGAAGCTGAACGCCGCGCGGCAAGCCCATGCGTGCGGTTTCCTGCTCGCCGATGACAGGATGCCGCTGCATATCGAGGCGTTCCTCGATACGCAGAACGTGAGGCGACCGAATATAGTCACGCTCCATTATCACCTCGCCAAGGTCATGCAACAGCGCGGCCTGGTGCAGAAAGAACCGATCGCGCGAAGCCAAATTGAAGGCGCCTGCGAGCGCCTCTGCGACAGCCGCGATACGCGATCCATGCGGCTGGTCGTAACCCTCGAATTCATCCATTCGTCGCGAGGCCTGAGACACCTTTTCACTCACCTCAGGGAATTCTGAAAGAATGGTCTGCATCCGTATAGTTTCGCGTCTTTGAGCGCGAACTTCAAGCATGCCTTTTTGCAGCTAAGTCGACCGACACCTTATCGTTTCAGATTTTGCAGCATTTGCTGTGCTTCGCGGCTTGCGGGAAAGACAGCAAGGAGGCGGTTCAATTCGCCCTCCGCCCGCTTTAGCAAATTATTTTGGACAAAGAACTCAGCGAGCATAATTCGGAACGTTTCGTTCTTCGGATCCAGGCGGATCGCAGCCTGCATTTCCGATTCAGCCTTGTGCTGTTTGGTTTCGTCGGTCGCGAGAGCCTTGCCGTAATAGGCGTGGTAACGAGCGCTATTCGGCGCGTAGTTTACAGCCCGTGCAAGGAATGGTGTTGCGGCTTCGATCTCGCCGTCCATCAGCAGGCTGAATCCACGGTCGAAGTGTTCCTCGGCTTGCTCCAGCTTGATGTTGCGTTCGCCCGCGTTCGATCCTCGTTTTTCTCTATCTGCAAGCTCCTTTCGAACGCGATAATCGTACATTTCACGAGTCGATTCGTTTTTCAGTGTTTCATGAGCCTGCGCTAATTCGGTAAAGGCACGTTGGATCCGCCTGAGCGTTTCACTTTCTTGAGAGTGATGCCGATCAGGGTGGAAGTTTTTAGCGAGGTGAAAATACGCCCGCTTAATATCATCGAGATCGGCGTCGGGGTTAACGCCGAGAAGATCATAATACGTCGGAGCGTTTTCGACGCGCTCCAGGTAATCTTCCAGTGATATAACGGGCTGCGGCTTTGCTTCCGGCACTTTCTGTGGTGAAAGTGAGTGAGATTTCGTCGGGGTCGCCGGAGCCGCGACTTTGGGGCTTACGGTGACCGTCGCCTCGCGTATTAGCTCAAGCTTTGCACCTCGGATCGCCCTGATCTGAGCCTCCGAAAATGCTGAACGCCAATCTCTGCGTGTGAGAAGCCCTCCGATCCATAACGTGTATAGCACGTGAAAGGCCCTCGCCTCATCCATGGCGGCAACCGCAAGCATTTCGGACGCGGTCTGCGGAGCATCGGTCGCGCGCGAGAGCACGAAGCCTTCGTCCGGATTAAGTGGTATATCGATCCCAGGGATCTCCGCTAACGAAAAACTTTCGTCCATACTGCGGAAGCGGCCGAGAACCCGGTTCACCGGCATGCATCGGGCATAATCCACTAACAGTTGTTTCTCGTTAACTGCAAACGCGAGTCCGTCTCGAATGCGGGCAAATGGGCTGAATGTCCAATCACCTTTTTCCCAGGATAACGCGTCCACGATGATCGATCGGATCTGCTCGGTGAATAACTGATCGCACTCTTGTTTGGTCAAGAAGCCCTTATCCTGCAAAAAGGCCGCAAATTCAAAATCATTGGCGGCATTGGGTATTTTCTTGAGATCGGCATTTTCCGAGCGCTTTCGCTGCAAGAGCATTTCGAAGAGCCGCGCTTGCCGGGCGTTTGAGACGGCAAAGACGATGCTGCCGTTCTTAAAATAGATCACCCATTTTTTCTCTTTATCGGCACCACGCAAGCTTCCGGTCAGCTTGGCCTGCCGTATCTCTGCGATCACTTCGCCCAGAAGGTGTATCGCGAGACTGCCTTTTGTCTCAAGTTCGTTTTGGGGTGCCATGAAGACGGGATAATAAAAGGAAGGACGGCTGTGGGTTCGCCATTAATGATGATAGCAAATCGCCCACCGTAAAGTTAAGACCTATTTTCGCAGGTGGATACGATTTTGATAGGATTTGAACGAAAAAACGTGGGCTTTGTATGAGCGCGGCTGGAAATAGATGTCAATCTTCGATATACATCCCGAGATCACCAAGGCGCGGACGCTGGCCGCAGAGTTTTATACCGATCAATCGTATTTTGAGATGTCGAAAGATCGGATATTCGTCAGCTCATGGCATCTTTTGGCGTATGCGGATGAACTATTCGAAGGCCTCACTCCCGTGCATCTGTTGCCCGGCCTTTTGGATGAGCCGCTCTTGGTTGTCCGTGATGGTGAATTCATTACTTGCCTATCTAACGTCTGTACACATCGCGGCAAGATACTGGTCGAAGAGCCGTTTAAGGCGCATCTCATCCGCTGCCCGTATCACGGCCGACGATTTGCATTGAATGGAAAATTTCTGTCGATGCCGGAGTTTGAAGGTGTTGAGAGCTTCCCGTCTGAAAGCGACAATCTGAGGCGATTTGCAGTAGCGCGTTTTATGGGTTTTGCGTTAGCGAGTCTTAGACCTCTAGCTCCATTTGACGACTTCATCGGCGATGCCGGTGCGAAGCTCTCGGACATTGAGACAGAAGGCTTGAGACTGGCGGCAAGAAGGGAGTATGAGGTGAATGCCCATTGGGCCCTGTATTGTGAAAACTACCTCGAAGGCTTTCATATACCATATGTTCATCACGGATTGAACGAGCTGGTGGATTACGGGAGCTATAGTACTGAGACTTTTCGATATTCGAGTCTCCAGACGGGATACGACGGCGATGGCAATGTCGCTGCGCGATATCTGTTCATCTTTCCGAACCTGATGTTCAATTTTTATCCCTGGGGTATATCGGTCAATGTCGTTCGTCCGGTTTCGCCATCTAAAACGACCGTCGAATTTCTAACATACGTTCGTGACGAGTCATTGATGGATAAAGGCGCCGGGGCGGACCTGCATAGCGTCGAAATGGAAGATGAGGCAGTGGTTGAAAGCGTGCAGCGTGGAATTCGTTCAAGGTTCTATTTGCAAGGGCGATATTCGCCTACTCGTGAGCAGGGAACGCATCACTTTCATCGGCTCATCGCTGAGTTTATGGAATAATCACTGTTAATGGCGAAAGCAAGTCACATCAGCGAGATCGAACACTTGCGCTCCGAGATCGAGCGGCATAACGAGCTTTATTATCAGAAAGCTGAGCCTGAGATCTCGGATTTTGAATTCGACCAATTGCTTGAGCGGCTGAAAATACTTGAGGCGGAACATCCGGAACTGATCACGCCCGACAGCCCGACGCAGCGGGTCGGCGGCAAAGCGGAGAGTTTGCGGTCGTTCAGGCACACAGTGCCGCTGATGTCGCTGGATAATTCGTATGATCTGGACGATCTGAAGGCGTTTACCGAAAGATGCGAGCGACTGGCGGAGGGCCGAACACTCGAGTACGTCGCCGAATTAAAGATCGACGGTCTCAGTGTCTCGATCCACTACGAGAATGGCCTCTTGGCAACTGCAGCAACGCGAGGTGACGGGCTGACGGGGGATGAAGTTACGCAAAACGTAAAGACCATCCGCACTGTTCCACTGCGGTTGAAGGCCGATGCTCCGCCACATGCCGAAGTGCGCGGCGAGGTGTTTTTTTCCCGAACGCAATTTCGCAAGATTAATGCCGAGCTAGAGATGCAGGGCGAGAAGACGTTTGCAAACGCCCGCAACTGCGCCTCAGGAACCTTACGAATGCTGGACTCTACGATCGTTTCGTCGCGCCGGCTCGATATGTTTCCGTATGATGCGTTCACTGGCAGAACCAAGATGTTCGCCACGCATTTCGAGAATTTTACGTGGCTGAAAAAGAACGGCTTTAATGTAAACCCTCACCACGCCCTTTGCCGCGATTATGACGAGATCGTCTCGTTCGTTACCAAGATAGAGAAGATTAGAGATGATCTCGATTACGAGATCGACGGCGTTGTCGTTAAGGTGAATTCGACCGCGTTGCAGGACGAATTTGGAACAACGACAAAATCGCCGCGATGGGCGATCGCGTATAAGTACCCCGCGCGCCAAGCGACGACAAAGCTGCTCGATATAAGTGTTCAGGTCGGGCGGACCGGCGCTCTGACACCGGTCGCACATCTCGAACCGACGCTTCTCGCGGGTACCACTGTCACGCGTGCATCGCTGCACAACGAGGACGAGATCAAGCGGCTAGATCTCAAGATCGGCGACTACGTTATGATCGAAAAGAGCGGTGAGATCATTCCGCAGGTGCTCAATAATATCCCATCAAGGCGTGATGGGAGTGAAAAGGATTTTCAGTTTCCGACCGTTTGTCCCGTGTGTCATTCAAGCGCCGTTCGCCCGGAAGGCGAAGCCGTGCGTCGGTGCACAAATCCGGATTGTCCCGCAAAGATCAAGGGACGCATCGCGTATTTTGCATCGCGAAAGGCGATGGACATCGAAGGTCTCGGTGACGTGCTGATCGACACGCTGGTTGATGGCGGCATGGTCAAGGATGTTGCGGATCTTTATCGATTGCTGGTTGCTGATATTGCGAACCTAGAGAGAAAGGCGGAGAAGTCCGCGTCGAAACTCATCGATCAGATCGGGGCGAGCAAAACGCGCGGCCTGCAGCGGCTGCTATACGGCATCGACATCCGTCACGTCGGCGAACGCTACGCAAAAATTCTCGCAAACCATTTCCGAAGCATCGACCGCATTGCTGCGGCTTCTGTCGAGGAACTCGATGCGATTCCTGAGATCGGCCTTACAGTCGCCGAAAGCGTGCACGACTGGATGCGAGACGAGAAGAATATCGAACTTCTCCAGCGACTCCGGAATTCGGGCGTCCAGATGGAGACCGACGCGGCCTCAACCGCGTTGCTCGACGATCGCTTTGTGGGCAAAACCTTTGTCCTGACGGGCAAACTCGAAAACTTCACCCGCGATGAAGCCGCCCGCCTCATCGAGGAACGCGGCGGCCGTGTTTCTTCATCCGTGAGCAAAAAAACGGATTACGTGGTCGCGGGTGAAGATGCAGGGTCGAAGCTGACGAAGGCCGCGAGCCTGGGCGTTGTAATCGTAGATGAGCAACAATTTACGAAAATGGTTGGTAGTCGATGACTAAGGGAATGACCATGATCGAGACTTTACGCGATTTCATTACAAGAATGGATCGTCTTGGAGTTGAGTATATGGTGACCGGTTCTTATGCGATGAGCGCATATGGCGAGATCAGGATGACGAAGGATATTGACATCGTCGTGCAGTTAGGCCAAAACCAAGCACATTCTTTTTTTGAGCTTTTCAAAGATGATTATTATGTCAGCGAAACATCGGTAAGAAGAGCTATCGATCAATGCGGCATGTTCAACATTATTAACCTTGCCCATGCGGGGAAGATTGACTGCATTATCAGGAACGATTCTGATTTTGCGAGGACCAGTTTTTCCAGGCGTTATAAAGAAACTGTGGCGGGGATCGATTTTTGGACGACTACCAGAGAAGACTTGATCGTCTCGAAACTGAACTGGGCGAAGGACACGCATTCAGAGATGCAGATCCGCGACGTTGCTAACCTAACGAAGTCAGAATATGATGCAGAGTACGTAAGAGATTGGGTCGGCAGTCTGGGGCTCCAGTCTGTTTGGGCTGAGGTTGAGAAATGGAAGATACAACACGAGCCACTCGAGGATTGATTCAGACCATCACCATGTCCAAATCGGTCGAGGAACGCCTTCTGATGTGCGCGGAGATGTACGAAGAGGCGAAACAATTTGCTCGCATCGGAATGCCAGAAGGGCTTTCCCCTGAAGAGCAAGAGGCATTCATTTTTCGGCGGATACACGGCAGAACGCCCCGTGAGATAGTAAACGCCTGATCAGATCAAAATAGTGGCTATGAACGAATTCTTTACCTCAGATATTGCCGATGTCGATCCGCTTATAAGCGAAGCCATCGACAACGAAGTTCGCCGTCAGACCGACGGGCTTGAGCTGATCGCGTCGGAGAATTTCGTTTCTGAGGCGGTGCTGCAGGCGATGGGCACCGTTTTTACGAACAAGTATGCCGAGGGTTATCCGGGAAAGCGATATTACGGCGGCTGCGAGTTTGCTGACGTTGTTGAGCAGACCGCGATCGATCGTGTTAAGCAGCTTTTCGGATGCGATCACGCGAACGTGCAGCCGCATTCCGGTGCACAGGCGAATATGGCCGTGCTGCTGACGGCGCTCGAGCACGGCGATACCATCCTAGGCATGAATCTCTCGCACGGCGGGCATCTGACGCACGGGCATCCGTTAAATTTCTCGGGACTCAACTACAAGGTTGCGGGCTATGGCGTCAACCGCGGGACGGAGCAGATCGATTACGACGAACTGCAGAAGATAGCTGAGGAACATCGACCGAAGCTGCTTATCTGCGGGGCTTCGGCATATCCGCGGACTATCGATTTCGAGCGCATGGGCGAGATAGCGCGTGGTGTTGGAGCGAAGGTAATGGCCGACATCGCGCACATCGCCGGGCTTGTAGCTACGGGCCTGCATCCGTCTCCCGTGCCGCATTGCGAGTTTGTGACGACGACGACGCACAAGACCCTGCGCGGGCCTCGCGGCGGACTTGCAATGTGCAAGGGAGAGTTTGCAAAAGACCTCGACCGGCGAGTTTTTCCAGGCGTTCAGGGTGGTCCGCTGGTCCACATCATAGCGGCGAAAGCTGTGTCGTTCGGCGAGGCTCTCCGTGATGATTTCAAGACGTATCAGCAGCAGATAGTCAAAAATGCAAAGGTGCTTGCCGAGACTTTGTCGGCCGCAGGGCTGCGGCTTGTTTCTGGTGGTACCGACAATCATCTCCTACTCGTCGATGTATTTTTGGCCGGCAAGGGCATCACCGGAAAGGTCGCCGAGAAGGCGCTGGATGAAGTTCACATCACTGTAAACAAGAACACCATTCCATTTGACACAAACAAGCCGTTTGTCGCCTCAGGAATTCGCTTGGGGACGCCTGCTTTAACGACACGCGGGATGAAAGAAGAGGAGATGCGGGCGATCGGCGGCATGATCGCTGCCGTGATCCACGAGCCGGAGTCGGACGAGGTGAAAACGAAGGTCCGACGTCAGGTTGCTGAGGTGACGGCTAAATTTCCGATGTATCCGATCAGATCTAAGGCAATGAGGAACGAGTCTACGTCGGTATGACGTCCAAAATAGCATCCCTACTATTGGCGTTCGCGTTGGCCACATACGTGGGTGCTCAGACGGCAGAGGTTCGTCCTATGCCCGCCGATTTCAAGAGTGACGGCTGCTCGTTTTTCCCGGACGGCGATTACCGCGATTGCTGTGTCGAACACGACAAGGCATATTACTTTGGTGGAGCGAAGGCGGAGCGAAAGGCGGCTGACCGGCAGCTGTGCGATTGCGTTCGAGCAAAGGGTCACCGATTGCTGGGACCGTTGATGTACCTTGGAGTTCGGGTGGGCGGTGTTGCGTGGCTGCCGACGCCGTTTAGATGGGGTTTCGGAAAAAAGAAGGTTACTTCACAAGCGGCCGATCATTGATCGACGTTGTTACGTTCGAAATCCAGCTGATCGAGAATATCTCGAGCTTCATCGGAGTCAAACTCGTAGGCCTTTTGTTCAAGCGAGCCCGTGGCGATGTCTGCGTAGAGGGGATCGTCCAGCAATGGCAGAAGTGCCTGAATGGGCATTGTGGCGAGCGTCTCGTAGGCGATCGCACGAATCTGCGGCAGTTCCGTCTGACGCACGATCTCAGCGATCTCAGCGGCTGAAAACCTTTCCATCAGCCGATCAGACAACTTATCCAGCCGCGCGTAATTGTTTTCCTTGATCAGCCGCTCGGCGAGTTGGATAAAAACTTCCGCTGACGCAGACTGCGTCTCAAGTACGCGCGCACATGCCTCGGCTAGCTGAGTCAATTCGGCTGACTTCGCCGGGTCCTTACGTGCTTCCTTAGAATGGGATTGTTCGTCCAGCGCAGTTAGCAGCCGACTTACCTCAAAATCGGCATGCGCGTCGTATGAAAAAGATGGATTTTTTGTGTTTGAAGGAGTCGAATTGCCGGCCTGAAATTCCCGGGCGAGCATTTTTTTCGTGATGGGCCTCAGGCCCTCCCATACGCTTGCAACTCTTCCACCGAATTCCTCGATCATCATGTCAAAAAGTTAGTTTGCTATCCGCGCGGTCCATTGTCAAGGCTGTGCTCTTTGCTCAATAGAAGGTTTGGACTAGATCATATCGAGCGAGAATTTGATGCCTGAAGGGTGATCAATTGCGCGGTTTTTTAAGGCCGCTCGGCACAGCTTTATGGCCTCGCATGTTTTGGCGGAGGTGGGATATTCATCGGCATCGACGGAACAGAGTTTGACGAAGCTTCGGGCCCCTGTGCGTTCGCTGCCTGCTTTTCAATGAGATCGCGCCCGGGTCCCGGAGATTTGTAGGTCCCGGCAAACTGATCGCCCCATGCGAGCTTCCACGCGCCGTCCTCTTTGACGAAGGGCAGGTCTTCCCATCGGCTGTCTTTCGAGTTCCAGACCTCGACAGCACCCATATCGCCGTTAACGCGTTCGTCGCGGATGGTGGGCAGCGTTTCAGAGAATGTCGTGGCAGTAAAGCCATTCTCAAAAACCTTTTCCGGGGTGCTCTTTTGCTGTTGGGCGGCCATCTGGCCGAATTCGATGGACCTCTTTGAAAGCTGCCGTTTTATAGCCTCTGTATCTTTGCTCTTAACGGCCGCATATAGGAGTTTGTAGGCTTCGGTCGGGGACTCGCCGGCTTTCGCAGATATAGTCATTCTGCTGCATCCGAGAAGGCCAGTTACTAGTAAAATACAACTGAATGTGACGATCTTCTGCATAGTCTGCAGTCAAGATGAGCGTATATTAGCCACCTGCATTAACGCAAGTACTTTATCGGAGCCATTGATTTACTAACTCGTAGGTCGTGACCTATCATCAAACAGTTAGGGAAGCTGTGTCCTCATGAAGATCTGTCCGTCTTGTCAGACCCGCTACAGTGACGACACGCTCAGGTTTTGCCTGCAAGATGGAACCCCACTTGTTCCCGACCAGCCAATTGTTACCTCGAGCGCCCAGATGAGCCAGCCGACTGTTGTCTTGCCGGCGCCGTACGGTCGCCGTAGAAGCGTGGCAGTCCCCGTATTGCTTACCGCATTGGGAATGCTCGTGCTTTTTGTCATTGGGGTCATCGGCTGGAGCTATTTGCGCAAAACCCAGACTTCGATCACTGTGAATACTTCCAATTCCGCCGCCACCCAGTCGCCGCCCGTCAGCAATGTTGTTGCGGCTGCGACGCCCAGGGAACCGCCACGAACGAACGCGAATGCTGCGATTAATGCAAACGCCACTCTTCACACGCCGACCGTAGATGCTGATCAGGCCACGAGAGATGTTCGCCGCGCGATCGATGGCTGGCGGTCGAGCGGCGAAGAGCTCGACGTTGACACCTACATGCACCATTACGCTCCGACAGTCGATTACTACCTGAAGCCAGGCGCGACCCGCGATTTCGTCAGAGATTCCAAAATGAAAGCTTTCTCTACGTACGATTCGATCAAGGTCGATCTGTCGAACATGTCAATAACAACCGACCCGACGGGTGACACCGCTACGGCTGTTTTCGATAAAGAGTGGAATTTTGATGGAATTCGCAACTCATCCGGCAAGGTCCGTCAGATGCTGAAGCTTCGTAAAATCGACGGCCAATGGCTGATAACTGCCGAAAAGGACCTCCACCTCTACTACAAACGATAAAGGCATATGCTCGCTCTGAGGCTTACAGATGGTGAACTCAGGATAACGGACATTTCGCCGCCCGGCGATCCCAGCGAAGCGCTGGTCCGCGTGGTTAAATCCGGGATTTGCAATACCGATCTTGAGATCGTGCGTGGTTATGCCGGTTTTGAAGGAACACTCGGGCACGAGTTTGTCGGTGTTGTTGAGAATTCGCCGGATAGGCCCGACATTGTCGGCAAACGGGTTGTTGGCGAGATAAACGCAGGCTGCGGAAAGTGTGAATTATGCGGGGCGGGCGATTCGCGGCATTGCCCCTCACGCACTGTGCTTGGCATTGTCGGACGCGACGGCGCACACGCGGAGTTTCTGCAATTGCCGTCGAGGAATCTGCTTGTCGTGCCGGACAGCATTTCAAACGAACAGGCGGTATTTGCCGAGCCTTTAGCCGCCGCGTATGGAATAACGGAACAAGTTGAAATCCGGCCTGAAACAACCGTCGCTATCGTAGGCGACGGCAAACTCGGTCTGTTATGTACTATGAGTCTGGCCCTGATCTCGCAAAATGTATCACTCGTGGGTAAACATCGCTCCAAAATGTCTATAGCCGAACTGCGCGGTATCGGGTGTATTCACGTAGATGAGATGACAAAGGCGTCTAAGCCGTGCTTTGACGTGGTTGTCGAGGCAAGCGGTTCTGAGTCCGGCTTTACGACCGCGCTCGATCTCGTCCGGCCGCGCGGCAAGCTTGTCCTAAAATCCACATTTCAGGGCATGCCTACCTGGCCCGCATCTCGGGTGGTTGTTGACGAGATCACGATCGTCGGTTCACGTTGCGGGCGGATGGCTCCGGCTCTTGAGCTGTTGCACAACGGATCAATAAAGGTCGAACACCTGATCGATGAGGAAATGCCACTGTCGCGAGGCGTCGAGGCCATGTCCCGCGCGGGGAAAAAGGGTACCCTCAAAGTTTTGCTATCGATGGCCTGAAATGCGCGTGTAACACTCAATACGTCTGCTATAATTCTCGGCAGCATCTTGCTTTTTCAGGAGATTCTCAATGTTCCGCACTCCGTTCCAGCCGCTGACGCACCAACGCCTATTTGTTGTCTTTCTCACCGTCCTTGCGGCGTCGTTTTTGTCGCTGAATTCGCTCGCCCAGGGTGACCGTGCTCCGCGCTCTTTTGCCGAGATCGCGAAGATGGTCGAGCCGGCGGTGGTCAGCATCGATACAAAAGGTAAAGGGGCTCAAACTGTCGCGAAGTCAGATCCGGGCGACTCCGACGATCCGATGGATTTCTTCAGGCGGCAACTGCCCCAGCGGCCGGTGTATGCGGTCGGAAGCGGATTTATCATCGATAAAAGTGGCTACATAATTACAAATTCACATGTGATCGAAGATGCTGCGAGGATCACTGTCAAACTGGACGATGGTGAGGAGTTTCCCGCAACGGTCGTAGGGGTCGATGGCCGCGAAGAGACAGATCTCGCCGTTCTGAAGATCGATGCAAAACGCGACCTGCCTTTCCTCAAATTCGGCGATTCGGACAAGGCTGAAATTGGTGATTGGGTGCTGGCGATCGGCTCACCGTTCGGATTGTCCAAATCAGTTTCCGCCGGCATCATCTCACAAACGCGACGTGAAACCCCTTATGCTACGGTTTTCCAAAGGTTTATCCAAACAGACGCCGCGATCAATCCCGGCAACTCCGGCGGCCCGCTAGTAAATATGGATGGCCAGGTGATCGGCATCAATTCACAGATAGCCACCTCGACGGGCGAATACAACGGCGTCGGGTTCGCTCTGCCTTCATCCGAGGCGTCCTATGTTTACGATCAGATCGTTCACAACGGCAAGGTCCGACGCGGTTATCTGGGGATGAACCTGGAATCCGTCAAGCCCGAGTACGCCAAGGTCTATGGCTTAAAGGATGCCAACGGGGCGATAATAACCGAGATCCGTGACAAGCAGAGCCCGGCCGCGCTCGCCGGCATGCTGGTGGGCGACGTTATCGTGGAATTCAACGGAAAGCCTGTCGAAAGTGCTCGTGATCTGATAACGCGGGTGGCATCGACATCGCCTAACGAGACCGTCTCCATCGGCGTGATGCGGGAAGTTGGCACATCGATGCAGCCAAAGACATTTTCCGCAAGGCTCGGCGAAAGACCGGTCAACGACCGCGCATCGAAAGACGACGGCGATCGGCGCCCATTGCGGGTAAGTGGCGCGGAGCCACGCCCGTTCGGCCTCTCTTTGACAGAGCTGACGCCGCAGTTGGCAGAGCGATATAAACTGGGCGTTCAACGGGGCCTACTTGTCAAAGAGATCAACCCCGCTAGCTACATAGCTGACGTCAAAAACAGCCTCGGGATTGCTGCTCTCTCAGAAGGCGACCTTATCCAGCGCATCAACCGCGTTACTGTAACTGACCTGAAAAGCTTTAACGACATTGTCTCGCGGCTAAAGCCCGGCGATCCAGTCGTTCTGCACGTGCTTGCCTACAGCCAATCACGTCAGCCGCAGCTCAAGATCGTACAATTCACCGTTAAGTAAGTTTCAGGTTCAGAGTTCCAGGTTTAAGGTCTCGGCTTCACAGTCTTGGTCCCGGCCGGCAAGTTGCCGGTTTGCCGCGCAGACCTTACACTTGAAGTTTGTATTTGACTCGGAACTTTGAACCTTGAACTTGGAACTAGACTTATGGCACAAGCAAAGATGGTGAAGGAGAAACGGATCGCAAAGCCGTCCGTAAAGAAATATCACAATTACATCAATGGCGAATGGCGGCCGTCCGCATCCGGTGAATGGTTTGAGAACACCAATCCTGCGGATACGTCCGACATCGTCGGACGTTTTCCGCTCTCGGACAAAACGGATGTGAATAACGCTGTTGCGGCGGCGAAGTCGGCAGCAAAGCGTTGGCGCTTGACGCCTGCGCCGAAGCGGGCGGAGATACTCTTCCGTCTTGGCGAGATACTTCGTGAGAACAAGGACGAATTCACGCGTCAGATGACTCGCGAGATGGGCAAGGTGCTTAAGGAGGCCGGCGGTGACGTGCAGGAGGCGATCGACTGCACGTACTACACAGCTGGCGAAGGCCGGCGTCTGCATGGCTTTACGACTCCAGCCGAGATGCCAAATAAATTCGCAATGTGCGTGCGTCAGCCGGTTGGAATTTGCGGGTTGATCACACCATTTAATTTCCCGATGGCGATACCGTCGTGGAAGTCAATTCCCGCGCTGGTTTGCGGTAATACCGTCGTCATCAAATCCGGTGAAGATGTACCTTTGTCTGCTTTGAATCTCGTGAAGTCGTGCGAAAAGGCAGGCATTCCGCCCGGCGTTGTAAACCTGATCAACGGCCACGGAGAGGATGTTGGCCCGACGCTCGTCGGGCACAAAGACGTGCGCCTTATCTCGTTCACTGGCTCGACCGGTACGGGCCGCATTATCGCCGAGCAATGCGCCCGTGATAACAAGATCGTCAGCCTCGAGATGGGCGGCAAGAACGCGATCATTGTGATGGACGATGCGGACGTTGAGAATGCGGTGGAGGGCTCTCTGTGGGGAGCTTTCGGCACAAGTGGCCAGCGTTGCACCGCTTCTTCTCGGCTGGTCGTTCACAAGAAGGTCTATAAGAAATTCTGTACCCAGCTCGTTGAAAAGGTGAAGAATCTCCGCGTTGGTAACGGCCTTGATCCCAAAACTGAGGTTGGCCCCGTCATCAATCAGGCGGCGATGGAAAAGATCCTGAGCTACATCGAGATCGGGAAAAATGAGGATAAGGCGACACTCGCGTGCGGCGGCAATCGGCTGTCGAGGAACAGCCATAAGAACGGCTTCTTTATCGAGCCAACAGTTTTCACAGACGTTCGCCCGAACATGCGCATTGCGCAGGAAGAGATCTTTGGCCCGGTCACGTGCGTCATTCCGTTCTCGACACTCGACGAAGCTATAACAATCGTCAACGGCGTGCAATATGGCCTCTCATCGGCGATCTACACACAGGACGTTAACAACGCGTTCCATGCCATGCAGGAGCTTTACACCGGCATCTGCTACGTCAATTCGGCGACAATAGGCGCTGAGGTGCATCTGCCGTTCGGCGGCACAAAGAATACCGGCAACGGTCACCGGGAAGCGGGAACTCAGGTCCTCGACATCTTCAGCGAATGGAAATCGCTCTACGTCGACTACTCCGGCAAACTGCAAAAAGCGCAGATCGATGAAGTCGAGATCTAGCTGACGACGCGATTTTTATGACCGCCCGCGTCTCCACGCTGAATCTCGCGTCGATCATCACCCATCATGCACGGCTTACGCCCGAGCGCGACGCGATCGTCGCGGGCGATCTTAGGCTGTCATACGGAGAACTCGACAAGCTCTCCAACCAGGTCGCGAACGGACTGGTTAGCCTCGGCATTAAACCGGGCGCAAAGGTGGCGCTAATTTGCTTTCCAGCACAGTGGGATCCGAAGCTTGGAATTCACGTGACTTGAAGTCGCGGC
>JADMIO011609050.1_pt1 | contig 40302 bp, 18 predicted proteins | sample 8958161 | NCBI WGS metagenome assembly JADMIO01 (sample SAMN16585339, study PRJNA669376) | soil metagenome | isolation source: Crop rotation soil | place: USA: Cullars Rotation, Alabama | collected 2011
ATTATGGCCAATTATATGTTAATTATTAATTAATATATATTAATATATTACCCCAGAGACCATTTTTATTTGGGAATTTGCACAGGATTTACCCCACTTTCCCATTTTGGCTGTTTTTTGGCCATCTGGCTGCACCAGTGCCAGACATCCTGCTGCTCTGTATGACTTGTCCAGGTGCAGTTAAAACTAAAACCACATTACTGACGTACAAAATCACGGAACTTGTGTGGTTTTAATTGCAAGTGTTCTCTGTTTTCCAGTGTCCACATTGCACAGTAGGTAGTTCAAACAAATCAGTATTCCCATTTCTGCATGTTGAAAGGATTTTCGAGGTCAGTCAGTGTCATTCGTGCAGCAAGGGAGATAGCGTTTTTGATAATTTCTCATTTGAGAGCTCACTATGTCCCCCTTTCCCCCAAAATCTCATTTTCGTTCCCGATTTTTCCCTAAAACTCGATTTTTCTCTCGTTGCTCCAGGTTTCGAAGCGGAGATCTATCGTCGGCTGTTGTTGAATGAGTCCCGTCATCACTACCGTGTCTACAAACGAGAGGACATCCCCACCCACTGGCATTTTGCTCACAACAGACGAGTTATGCCTATCGTTGCTGTGGCAAATATTGGATACCAGTTCGTCTCGTCGGACTACAGTGAGTTGCTGTTTGTTTAGCCCCTTTTTAGTCTAGTAGTCAGGTAGATTTTCTAAACTTCTGCACTGCTTAGTTAAAAAAAAAATTCTGTAATTCTGCGTTTGCGTTAAACTTGCTTAACGTGTTGCCAGCATCGGGTAGTTCATGCTGCAGTCGCATGGGTAGTTAACGGCAAGATACCTGCCGTCCAAGCGAATGATCGGAGTTAAATTCCCCGTCGTTGCGTTAACTTTTACGTAATTCCTATCCCTGACACGCTAATGATTAGGTAATATTATTCTCTTCCTCTCATTGCAGAGTTCCCGAACAACACTCGCACAATCGGTCAGCATGGGTTCGACAACGAAGCGGATTCCATGCACCCGTTCTTTCTCGCTTACGGACCATCGTTCAAGGTACGTACAAACCAGGGGCGGATTCAGAAAATAATTTTGGAGGAGGCCAGAGAACAAAAAGTGCCTTTCTATAGAGTGTAAACTGAAGTTTTCCAAAAATCGCCATTCTATCTAGTAGGCCCATGAATTTGGTCCTTCATTTTGAGGAGACCTCCCTGACCCCCCTCTGGATCCGCTACTGGTACAAACTTATCTTCAGTTCTGACAGTGCACCTCTCTTTATCGTTACAAACAGCGCGTCAGCGTCGAGCAATGACTTATACCTTAGAGCAGTGTTTCCCAACGTTTAGACTTCCACTGCGCACTTCACAACTTTTTGTGAGCTCCATTGCGCACCCATGTGGCAATTTTGGACTCAACTGCGCACTAAATTCAGGCGTCAATGAATAATATTGATGAGAGGTACTTATAAAGACAAGAAATGGCATCCAGAACCATAGTTAAGTCATATTTTCAGCAGAAGTTAAAAAAATTTTCCGTTTCATCTTGCCTGAATAACTAATTTCTAAGTTACTTTTATATGTCACTGCGCACCTGAACATCTTTCATTGCGCACCTGTGCGCAATTGCGCACGGGTTGGGAAACACTGCCTTAGAGAGCATTCTGTTCAGTAGAACAACAACTCTGTAGACAGCACGCTTCTATCACGCGTAATTTTCTTTTTAATATTTCCCACGTTTTTTATATGCATGTTTGGAGAACACCCGAAATTAATAGAATGAAAAAGTAACTACTAGGTACTAACACTGCTGCTGCTGCTACTTCTCTCTTTCCCTCTGCAGCATGGTTTCGAGTCGGGTGTATTCCTGAATGTTGATCTCTTCCCACTCCTTAAACTAATCATTATCATTGCTATTGTAAGTCATCATTATTCTTTTTCTGATATTGTAGATTGTTACTGCTACGCTATCTCACCTGAAAGATGTAATTTAGTTCTGCTACATATGAGGTCAATTTTCTATTTTTGTTCCTATATTTGTTATACCCTCCATCTCTCCCTCTCCACCCACAGCATGGCTTCGAGTCGGGCATATTCCTGAATGTTGATCTCTTCCCACTCATTAAACTAATAATTATCATTGCTGTTGCAAGTCATCATCATTCTTCTTCCGAGATTGTAGATTGTTACTGCTACGCCATCTCACCTGAAAGATGTAATTTAGTTCTGCTACATATCAGGTCAATTTTCTATTTTTGTTCCTATATTTCTCATACCCTCCATCTCTCCCTCTCCACCCGCAGCACGGCTTCGAGTCGAATGTATTCCTGAACGTTGATCTCTTCCCACTCATTAAACTAATAATTATCATTGCTGTTGCAAGTCATCATCATTCTTCTTCCGAGATTGTAGATTGTTACTGCTACGCCATCTCACCTGAAAGATGTAATTTAGTTCTGCTACATATCAGGTCAATTTTCTATTTTTGTTCCTATATTTCTCATACCCTCCATCTCTCCCTCTCCACCCGCAGCACGGCTTCGAGTCGGGTGTATTCCTGAACGTTGATCTCTTCCCCCTGTTCTGCACCCTCCTCTCCATCAACCCATGTCCACCGAACAACGGCACACTACGGAACACGGAGCGGTTGTTGCGGCAGTTTGTGTTCGGACTGGACGAAGAGATATGGGTCACCGGTACGTGCGCCTTTTTCGTTACTTTCTTTGTTTCTTGTGTTTTTATGTTTGTTCCTTTGTTTCATTTAGATATTATATCCATCCATCGCAAGAATATCCAATGCATACCTACCACAACAATTCAGACAATGGTGAAACCTACTGTATCAGACTGGTCATGCTCCAGCCATAATGTAGAAATGGGGGAATTAGGAAACATCTGATATTACCACACTTTCAGTTGTCAAAATGCTGGAAATGCACTATGGATTGGCGGATTATTCTTGTCAAGTAATTACCAGCCATTTTCTTTCGTCTTTCCCTCACTCCCACCCCCCAAACAGCGTCGACAATAGTGATCTGCGTGTTCGTCTCAGCGTCACTGATCTTCATTGCATGGATGTCATACAAACGGCATCAGGATATGGTACGGAGAGAGGCAGGAGGAGCAGGGGGACTCAGGCCAACAGGAGGGGGAGGAGGACATGTACAGTTCGTGTGAGTAGTTTTTGCCGTCTTGGTTTGAACTTCTGTTTTGCACGTTTTAATTTTCTTCATTTGAACAGTCTTCATTGTCACATCACTTGTTGGCCTGTCTTGGTGTTCAATGTTCGGACTTTTTCTTTGTAAGTGCTTTTTTAAATCTTACACTTGCGCAGTTAATTTGTAGTTTTTAAAAGCTTGCACTGACTTTATGCAATATTTCACCGAACTTTAGTGCGCACGATTTATTCGTTTCTTTCCTAACAGTAACCGAGAAGAAGTCCACATCACTTAGCTAGCACAGTGTAATGTGAAGTTCTGTTATAGCACATTGTTCTGCCATCCGCTCACCTGCCCTGATCTGTCCTATGCGTCGCAATAGAGTTGTGTGTAGAATCATCACCCAAAAAATCCCTGTGATCATTCGAAATTGCTAATTATAATCACGGATTCCTTAAAATGCCGTTATACTTATTCTGTACTTATATCCGTTATACTTTAATGCCGTTATACTTATATCCATACTTATTCTGTGATACTTGAAGTAAAGAGAAAAAACTAAAGAACGTACCATAACAAACAAAAAAGAGGAAACTGCAGCATTAAATGACCCATGAGCATCCCAGGGATTTCTGAGCTGAGGAATCTACGCACAGCCGATTTCTGTCTGAAATGTGCTCAAAACCACCCTGCCTCTTCCGTTGCTTTTGCAGTTTAGCCTGTGAGTTGCGCTTTTTCGTGAAGGTATTTTGTGTGCGATTGTTTTTCTTCCCATTTTGTCTGTCATTTACAGGCCGGCGACAGTTGACGTTGCTCCTGCCTCTACTACACCTGCACCTACAAACACGACCTAAGCATCGCAACGCACCTGCACTCCTGTGCTACCCTACCCTGCCCTGCGTGACTCGTCCTGCAACGCTGCAACCCTCGTACGCTTCCACCTGTTTCTGTTTGTTTGTTTGTTTGCTAAATATGTTCACAATATGTTTCATATGTTTGTTTTGACGTCAAACGTGAACGTGACTTGGACGTTTTTTTCTTCTTCTTGGTTTGCCGCTTCTCATCCCCGTGAGTTTGTTCTTGCTGCTGATATCTTGCATCCACTGTATCTTTCTTTTACTTGCAGTTTTTTACTTCTGTGCACGTCACAAAGCCGTTTCTGCTTTTTTTAAATTAAAATTGCGTTATTATACCTCTAACATGTCTAACCGAAAACGTTGTTAATAATATCTATTTCTTCTTCTTCCATTCTCCTCCCCTCCCCGTCTCCCCACTGCAGTTCTGCCAACAATCGTCGTAGCGATGGTCTACTGGCAACAACAGCAACAGCAACCACCATGAGTAGTTTAACATCGAACGGCAAGATGAATCAGGAGGCAACCAATCTGTTAGCGGCTGGATCTGATGTGGAGGAAGTGTAGGGATCAGTTGGGGTTTTAGTCGTGGTTTTTTGTTATGTTGAACTGGTCCTGCTTAGCCCACTACACAGTTGATGTGATCTTTGTACCGGGCGTGCTTATAGTTTAGTTAATTACTCAAGTGTTGATCAGATCAGGTCAGTAATTGCAGTGTCAGTAAGTTTTGGGGGTTATTAACGTGCAGGACTATTGCGGTACACGTCATTTAAGAGGGACCATTTTATCGAACGGAAAGATGAGTCAGGAGGCAACCAACTTGTTAGCGGCGGGCTCTGATGTGGAGGAGGTCTAGGTGTTCTTATTTAAGTTAATTCGCTGTGACAATCGAACTGGTGTGTTGCATGGTACAACAATCAATTGTGGTGCTTTAGACACACAAATGTTTTCTTGCGAATAGTAGTTAAGAGTAGGTGTAATCAGATCAGGTGATGGTTATGGGTTAGTAAAGGTCGGGGGATTAATGACTCAGTTCAGAGGAACAAGCTGATCGAATAACGGCAAGGGGGTTCGGGGGAAGCAACAAACTTGTTAGCTACGGAATCAGATTTTAAGGAGGTGTAGTGAGCAGCTGGGATTTCTTAGTTATTTTTTTATAAAGGCTTTTGATTACCTACCAGCTATCAGGCTGGTGAGTCCCAGAAATGAGCTGTTTTCCAAAAGCATCTACTGTAAGCGGCTGTGACCGGTAGTTAGCATAGAACTGATGTGCTGCTTGGTTCAACAGTTCAATGTGGTGCTATCAAATAGACGCTGTTTATAATACCAGACGTGTACTGTGTGAGCACAGATTCGTTTAGGATTAGAAAGGCTGGATAATCTTGTTACACTGGGAGTATTGTTCAAAAGATTGAGTGATTAATTTGAACTTTTTTCCTATATAATTTTTTTCCCTGATTGTACCTTAGTATAAGTCTTTCAAATATCTTGGTGTTTTACATCCAATTTGTGTATTTATGTGTGCAGTATACCCCCACTCCTATCAAAGCTATCCTGCTTTTTTACTGCTAAAGGCATCTCTGTGTGTGAGAGATCTATTTATGATCAAGACAAATGAGAGCGTACTGTCTCAGTTGCGTGCTTAGCCCTTTCATGATGGAAGACGTTGCTGTGTTATATTTTTTTATACGATTTCCGTCCATGTAAACAGCGGAATGATTGGTGCGGGAATTTATGAGTACGGATCCAGAAATGGCAGTTATTACACTTTACGTATATGTGTGTGTTGCGTACTCTCAGTACCCAGCACGGGTGGCTTAGATATGTCAAATTCTGTTAGTTTGGGATTGGGTCATGGGGTCAGAGTGGAAAAAGTATTGTTGTATGTGACAAAACCTTTTTCGAAGCGAAAACCTATCATTTCCCGCCACCACTCCCCTGGCCCTCCTCTGGATTCCCTCCTGACTTAATTCTTGATGTGATAATAGAATTAAATGCTTTTACTATTGGGGCTAACTGGCGCGGTGAGTCCTATTTATAAATAGTTGTACAGCTTGTTAAGTTTAGGTAGATCTTGTGGGCTGTTGGGGCAATTAAGGACTGAATCGCCGGTCATACACGATGAGACTTCTGTTTTTTCAAGTTTTTTGCAAAGATATGTACATTTTTTTAGTGTTTTTTGTTTTCCATTGTTTCTCTAACTAAGTGGAGCATAACAGAGTCCTGTATCCATGATGAACCTGTATCCATGAGATTTTGTAACCATGATGAACCTGTATCCATACCCTTGGGGGATGTTTTTATATTTGTCCTGGAGCGAGCGGGAGCGAGCGACGGTGTGACTGAACGAGCGAAGCGAGTGAGGGAACAAAGTGAAAGAACAAAAAAAAAGTCAAAAAAATCCATCCAGTTGTGAAAAAATGAGAAAAAACAAAAGTCTCATCGTGTATGACCGGCGATTCAGACCTTAATCGCCCCACTAACCGATCTTGTGTTAGTACCACGTCTTTGATATTCTAAATAACCAATGTTGACTAGTCCAAGATGTGCATAATTTGTTAATGTCTTGTACTTGTGTGACTGTAATGACTTGTACTTGGATATACGCTTGTATATATTCAGTTCCTTGCCAGTGTTGTCATTGGCTGATTTTAGAAGTTTGTGTTTCATAGAAAAATTGGAACTTAATAAATGTTCTGTTTACCACTGGCCAGGACAGAAACAGGCGCATCTTATAGATCATGTAAATGTTTTATACATTGTGCTGCTCTAGAATATGGCTGATTATTTAATTAATGGTTTTAAGCTGCTGGCCTAGTGTTAGGTAGTGTTGAAACGTTTTTATTTATCAAAAAGTTCATTGTATCAGTATCAGTTCAGGGCGCGAGAATGAAGGAATAAGCAGATTACGTAGTCAGAATACAGGTCGATTTATTAGCATTGATAGGTGGATCGCTTTGTTTACATTCAAGAAAGTAGCATATTTCTGAAAGGAATGAAACCCTGTGTCAATTTAATTTGTTTTATTCTGCAGTGGGATATTACTGTCATATGAAACATCAAAATGTCACTTTGTAATTTCAATGAGTGATTTGACAGTTACTCAAGAAATGTAAACAAAGCGATCCACCTATCAATCCTAATAACTCAACCTGTAACACTGCTTTGCTGGTCTTGTTCTGGTGTGTTTTCCTGTTACCATCTCAGCCTTGGCTTAGCAGATTATACCGTTCCCATGTGACTGTCACTGTACTGTCAACTGGCAGTTCCCATTTTAGTTCGTAATACGAAACCTAGCGAACAAATTGAACAAAACCTATTTTGAACCCATTATTTAATATTTTGAACCCATAAAACATGCTTTACGTGAAAAGCTGTGCCGGGAAGGTATCTTTGTATACCGTAGATCTGTTGTGTGTTAATGTTGAAGTGTGATTGTAATCAGCCCCGTCGCTACTGTATCGTAAATGTAGCATTTGCATTGGCAGCGGAAGTTGTATATTGTTATAAACCTATTTTTAAAAAAACATCGCAGATTTCTTGATATTTATTGTTCTCTGCATTTCATTCGTTAAACCTAGGTGTAGGTTGTGGCTGGCTTCAAATGCGTTAATATATAACGCGTCCAACCGAAAAATTTGTTAATATCTATCTCTTCACTTTTATCCTCCCGGTCTCCCTCTCCGCGGTAGTGCAATTATTTATTTTAGTGTATTATAACCCTAAGTTATTATTTCTCATTACCGTATTTTCTCTCCCGCCCCGTCCCCCACTGCAGTTCGGCGAACAATCGTCGTAGCGATGGTCTTCTGGCAACAACAGCAACGGCAACCACCATGAGTAGTTTAACATCGAACGGCAAGATGAATCAGGAGGCAACCAACTTGTTAGCGGCTGGATCTGATGTCGAGGAGGTCTAGGGGAGGTGTAGGAGTTAGTTTGTTACGGCGTGGAGCAGGTCTAGGGATAGACAGGTTTTTATAACAGTTCTCTGGCAGTAGAAACAGTTATAAGATCTCGATGCGTTCTTTTTACCAGGCGTGCTTAAGATCAGACGAGGGTTTTTATTTATGTTAATTCGGTCTGATAATCGAACTGGTGGGTTGCATGGTACAACAATCAATTGTGGTGCTATGGATACACAAATGATGTTTTTTGTGTATACTAGGTCTGCTATTGGTAGTTTATGAGCAGATCTAATCCGATCCCAGGTCGTTGTTACGGGTTAGTAAGGTTCAGGGGTTTAATGACGGGTGAGAGAAACCAGCTTTTCAAACAACGGCAGTGGGAGTCGGGAAGTAACCAACTTGTTAGCTACGGAGGTGTAGGGAGCAGCTGAGATTTTTAGTAATTTATTGATAGAGGCTTTTAGTTAAGCGCTATTGACGGATTTGAAGACCTTCAATTCAGGCTGATGAGCCTTAGAGTCGGCAAATGAGCTGTTTTGCCAAAAGCGTCCACCATAGATGGCTGTGGTAGCTAGTATAGAACTGGTGTGCTGCTTGGTTCAACAATCCAATGTGGTGCAATCAAATAGACGGTGTTAATAATACCGGACATCTGGTGTGTGTTACAGAGATAATTTATGATCAAGTCAAACGAGAGCGTACTGTCTTAAGAACGTGCGCATTGCTCTCATGATGGAGTACTGAGATGTATGTGTGTTTTATGTCATGTTTTACGTATACTGTAATACGTATTCATGAAGAAGACGTTGCTGTGTTATTTTTTATACGATTTCCGTCCATGTAAACAGCGGAACCAGGTGCATGAATTGATTCGAGTGTGGATCCAGAAATGGCACCGTTTTTGCATTTGGAGTACCTGAGTGCGTTGCATACTCTCAGTAGTGTCAGTACTTAGTAGGGGCGGCCTGGACATATCAAATACTTGTAGTTTGGGTTTGGGTCATGGGGTCAGAGTGGAAATAGTATATACTATTTACGAGACCTATTCTTTTCGAAGCAAAAACCTATCATTTACCACCACTTCTCCTTACCTCTTGATTAGCTCCTGTCTTAATTCTTGATGTGATAATAGGATGAAATGCTTTTACTATCGTAGCTGAAAGTCCTATTTATAAATAGTTGTACAGTTTGTTAAAATATAACATTGGGTTTAGGGGGACCCAGTGTTAGTATCCCGTCATTGTAAATGACGAGATACTGTTACAGGGTAAGGGGATGAAGGCAAAGGTATCTTACATGCTAAGTCATGTTAAGTCATTACAGCAGCCACACTAAGAGCCTAGGTACACTCTTTAATACATTTCTAGTAGTTAAGAGCCACTCAGGTCATTGTTAAGCGCACAATTACAAGTTACACTTCTCGTCTCTCGTCACTCTTCTCTGTACCTGTTTTCACTGTGTCTCTGTTCATGTCACTGCATCTCTGTTCACGTCACTGCGTCTCTGTTCATATCATTATGTCTCTGTTTTGTCATGTTCATGTCATGGTGTCTCTGTCCCTGGTTCTGTTCCATAAATAAACATTCACCAATCACTTAATGCTGACAGAAGAACAGTAATAAAACTCAGCATAACTCCTGTCCAACGTATGTGTCTACAATAACTATGAATACTCAGCCTACAATACTGTATTGTTCCACTCTTCACAGCATGAGACATGGGTACAGGAATAGGTACAGTCAGTACCGTCTGGTTTGATTCTCGTCGAATTCACGTCGCCATCAGTCTGTCTCCGTTGTCAATAAGAGGTAAAAGATTAGGTACTCTCTTTCCATCCAACGTTCGTGTGTTAGATTGAAAGGTTACGCATAAAAATAGAAACGCGTCGTCTGCTGGTAACAGCAGTCTGTGTTTATAAATAACTACAGCTACAGAAAGATACAGAAACGCATGTAGTGGGTAATAGTTCGTCTCGCGAGGTACAGTTAGGCAACAGCGTGTTGGCCTAGTATAAAGTCGTAGCGGAGTAGTGCATGTCCAATAAGGCTGGTTAAAGTCCAGTGGTCATACACAAGATAGAAGCCACGAGTTATACAGTTACAAGTCGCGGGAACTAAAGTAGTAGAGGTACAGACTGCTCACAAGTATCCTAGTTACGGAGTAAAGTACCTACCGAGCCCACAAACGTTACGTCTTTCGCCATTATCGACGCCCCCGTAGCAATACTAACAATGTTTACTAGCAATGTAACCAATGTTTACTAGTCCAATATGTGCATAATTTGTTAATGTCTGACTTGTATATGTGTATATCCTTGTAAATATTCAGTTCCTTGCCAGTGTTGTCATTGGCTGATTTTAGAAGTGTGTGACAATGTTCATTTTAACACTGGACAGAAACAGACGCATCAAATAGATCATGTAATTGTTTTAGACATTGTGCTGCGCTAGAATATGGCTGATTATTTATCGATGGTATAAAACTGCTGCTGGCCTGGTGCTAGCTTGTGTTGATAACGGCTGTATTTATTATTAAGAGAAAATAACAGAAAATGAGTAGTTCAGGGTGCGAGATTGAAAGAATAAACAGATGAGCAGTCAGAATAACACTGCATAGCTACTCTAAAGTTTCTGGTGTCTTATCCTCAACTCTCTCAGCCTTGGCTTGGTAGATTTTGGTGAAAGTTCCCTCGTGAATATTAACTGTCAGTTGACAGTCATCCCATATTAGTTCTTAAATACGAAACCTAGAGAACAAATCAAACAAAACAGTAGTAAGGGGGGGCCCGAAAATTCGATCGGTTTTTGCAACCATAGTATGATATTATTATTATTTGGGGTCAAAAGGGGTGCAAAATGGGCGTGGTCTTTGTGTTTAGCGCAGCGCTGTGATTGGCTGATGTTAAATTCCGTTACAAATAATTCTGAGCTGTGATTGGTTGAGTAACTAAAGTTAACGGAAAAATTTTACAAGGGTCAATTTATCTAAATCAAATATCCAAATCTTTGCAGCATGTCCGTTATTTAATCGATCAAAAAATAACGGTCATCCGCATCATTTGTTTGTTGTTTTTCTGCAATGCAAGTTCGTTAATTATCGATAGATAATAAAAGGTTTTTGGGCAGCAGAAAATTGTTGTTATTATTGCAACGTATTATTCCAGTTTTCCATAGTTAATGGCTAACCAGGCTAACCATATCTTTTCTATCTATTCTGTTTTCTGTCTTTTTTCAGGTAAGTATACATGCAGCAGGGTTTGCGAATAATTAATTCACAATAGATGAATCAGCTGGAATGGTAACAGATGTATAGCGCAACGGCCAGGCGGAATAAGGTCAGTGACTTGTTGAAAACGCGAAAATGTCTGTTTGGTTTTTCTATCAGAGAGAGCTTTTTGTGTTGAAAATGAAAGTGAGCGCTGATAGACCTGTTTTCTTGTATTTTTTGTTTACATTGAGAGTAATGGACGGCGATCGAGCCCGCTGGCAAAAGGATAATTAACTGAAAGATTAGCGGTTTTTGTGCTGTACAGTGAGACATACGTTTATTTATTGCAAGAAGCGGCTTTATAGCGTGTACACTAATTTTTGATCGCGCTCATTGATATTGACAAGCTTTGGATAACAACACTGCAACAACAGTCATTATTAATCATCAACAGCTCTCTCTGATAGTGAAAGAATAACGGTTATACATATGCGCGTTGTTCAACGGTCACTTGTGCTTGTGCTTGCATAACTTGTGCAGCCAAACCAACAAACCATTATAAACTATTAACTAACGAACTTTCTCTTTGTTCTCTATCTCACTTACAGAAACCGTTACTTGCTGTGCTAACGAACATGGATTACCGCGTCGTTGGAACACATGCAACATGCGAAATATAAAAACATTCCGTTACTATTACGAACAGATTTATTAGATTAAATAAATCTTACTAACTGCTGTTGCTGTGATAACAGCAGCAGCAGTAGCAGCAACCGTCTTCACATTTGATCAGCTGCTATATCGATCGATTCACATTCAGTTCAATAGAGCTAAGCTAAGCAATTATCTCAGTCAAATCCCGTTCGGGGTGGGTGAGCACGAGAATATATACATATACTCACATCGAATGACCGTTAAAACAATAACGCTAATTACATACCCAAATATATACTTGTACCGTAAAATCGTTGGAATCGTTGAAGCTAATTACATGCTCAACATTTCTCATTAAGAAAAACCGTTAAAACCGTTGAGCTTTCTCAACGAACTTTCTTTCTAGCATCCAATCACAGCGCTGAATCACCCAATTAAGCTCCGCCCCCACAGGGCAATTATCTCAGTCAAATCCCGTTCGGGCTCACTGCACACCGACCCCTCCATCCCTACCCCACCCACACTCCCCCTTTCGACCCCTCAATCCAAAAAGTGCACAAACAATCGATCGATAAAACCCATACCCATCTACTACTCGAAAGGTGTAATTAAAGGCGATTTTGCCTTTAAGATCGTCTGGCAGTGTTAAGGGTTGAAAGTATGTGCCGAAAGTGAAGTAAATAGAGTTCACTGAGTGAAACAGACGTGCCCTTTCCGACTCAGTGGTAAAAGACTATTTCTTTGTGCTGTCTGAATGGTGCACTCGTTAAGCCGACAGCAAGCCAGCATCGTTGCTTTGTGGAGCTATCTGTAGGCTAGAACACCTAATATGGTATATTTTTTTCGTTGCGTGAGTGAACTGCGGTAATTTAGTGGGAATGGAGCAGAACCAAAGTATATCCACAAGTTGCTCCACGCCTGTTTGCTGCTAATACTATTCCTGACTCGGCTTGCTGTTTTCGCCCGATCGTGTCCTATTCAGTGGGTGGGACGACATTACTGCCCATAGATATTGACCTAGATACACTCCATAAGAGCCTGTGTTGTCAGAAATATTTTTGATAGTTTTCTTATTTTCTGAAGCCAAAAATCAACCTAAAAGTCTGAAATTTCACCCTGAAAGAGGAAATATGTAAATTTAGGCACCTACCTTTTTCACTAGTGATAAAAATTTATATTTTTCTGAAAATTTTGAACAATTCACATTTGGATTGGAAAAACCTTGCTTTAGTGTTTCGTGTTTTCTGAAGCCAAAAATGCACCTAGCAGTCTGAAACTTTACAGTAAGAGGAAAACTACATAAACTGAGGTATCTACGTTCTTTATTAGTGATTCAAATGTATATTTCCTGTCATATCATTAAGATGCATTTTCAGCTATATCCAAAGCTTTATCTCCGTCTGTCTATCTACATAGTGGTCTGTCTATCTACATAGTGAAGCGTCAATTATCTATGATTACATCTGGATTTCTTTCCAACTTAATCCCTAATTTGTACAATATATCTTTCATGATTCCTGAGAGGAACTTCAGTTGATAACTGCCCAAAACCCGATTTTGATGGGCCGAGCTGGAATTTTTATTCGTTGAACCAAGGAAATTTAGTGTAGTTCAAAGTTTGAACTATTTAAATTTCCTTGGCTTGTATTTGTATTATTATTTTTATTTAATTATTTGTATTGTATTTATATTATATGTTTTTAAAAAACGTTTGTAGTGCGTCTCTGATGATTCATTAACACTGCCAGACGATATTAAACTGAATCTGATAATGAAAACAGTAATTTAAAGGTGAAAAGAGTGATCAAAGGCGATTTTGCATTTAAGATCGTCTGGCAGTGTTATGTGAACTTTAGCTGATAACTGCCCAAATAAGGATGTCAGTGGGCCGGGCGGGAATTTTCACTCTGTGAAACACACCATATTCATCAACCTTTACTTCCAATTAATTGTAATGTAAAACATTTTCATTGCATCTATGATCATTCAGGAGAGAAAGTTGAGTAATTTACTGCAGAAGGAGCTATTTCAATGGGCCGGGCGGGGATTATCACTCTATCAAAATAGATGAATTCATCTTGTTTTTGTTAGAATGTTTTGGAAACATATTGTGAAAGGTTTTCATTGGACCTCTGATAATTCAGGAGACATTTAGAAGAGACACTTAAGTAATTTACAGCAGAAGAAGCTATTTCAATGGGACGGGCGGTGATTATCACTATCAAAATAGACGAATTCAGCTTGTTTTTGTTAGAAATGTTTTGGAAAAATATTGTGAAAGGTTTTCATTGCACTTCTGATAATTCAGGAGACATTTAGAAGAGACACTTAAGTAATTTACAGCAGAAGGAGCTATTTCAATGGGCCAGGAGGGATTAACACTCTATCAAAACAGATGAATTCATCTTGTTTTTGCTAGATATGTTTTGGAAACATAATGTAAAATGTTTTCATTTTCATCCATGATCATTCAGGAGACATTTGGGAGAGAAACTTAAGTAATTTACAGCAGAAGGAGCTATTTCAATGGGCCAGGTGGGGATTAACACTCTATCAAAATGGATGAATTCATCTTGTTTTTGTTAGATATGTTTTGGAAACATATTGTGATAGGTTTTCATTGGACCTCTGATAATTCGGGAGAGAAACTTGCCTGAATGACAGCAGAAAGAGTGACGTTCATTCATTCCAGACCTGATCATTACTGGAATAATAACAGCGCTACTTGATGGGAGCGAGATATTGGGGGTATAATGCAATGTTTCTAAACCACTTCTGAAGTGTGAATCACCCACAATACCCTGCCATTTCACCGCTCAATTGAATTGCGCTGTTTTTATTCCAGCTGTGAGCAGACCTGATTCATTCGATTGTGAGCAAAATAACAGGACAGACTCAATGAGAAAGAAGGACAAAAGGGTATTGTGCAGTTACCTACTCTCTTCTCTCTTGCACAGCAATCAATGCTTTTCCACAAATAGCACTGGTTTACTGTGGTATGATGACTTGTTGTTTGAGAATATTAAATTATACCTCTTCTTACCCGAGTTCGCGTAATGAATAAAAGACAACTGTATAGTTTACAGAATGAGGAAGAGAAGGTATACAAGAGAGAGAGAAGTGAGCTAAGAGTGAGTCTGAAAAAGATAATGTCTCTCTCATGTATTGGTCTTCTCTTTATATACGGCGATTTTATTATTATGTAACTAAACAGGGTGCAGATAATAATAGCGAACAAATGACGGGATAAGTCCAGAATTTTCTATACAGAATGTAACGTTTTGTTTGTCCTTATATAATGCCGGATTTTGTTTTAAAAATCGAATAAAATGAGATTTTTGGGTTAAAATGAGCAGGTTCACGCATGGTTACAACCACCGAACTTTAATGCCGCTCATTAGCTAATTTTAAATTTTGAGTGTAAAAATTGTTTGAGAATATTAAATTATACCTCTTCTTACCCGAGTTCGCGTAATGAATAAAAGACAACTGTATAGTTTACAGAATGAGGAAGAGAAGGTATACAAGAGAGAGAGAAGTGAGCTAAGAGTGAGTCTGAAAAAGATAATGTCTCTCTCATGTATTGGTCTTCTCTTTATATACGGCGATTTTATTATTATGTAACTAAACAGGGTGCAGATAATAATAGCGAACAAATGACGGGATAAGTCCAGAATTTTCTATACAGAATGTAACGTTTTGTTTGTCCTTATAGTGGTGAAGTTTAACAAGGGTGATTCACACCAAGTAGTGTATGATGCAGAGTATTGCAAACAGCAACATAATACCCATGCCATTAGAACAAAGATCTAGTCACGCTGTTTTCTTCTCTTCCAAATGAATGTATGGTGACGTTATCGGCCGGGCGGGAATTATCACTATGTGCACGCAACTCCCTCAACTCCCCCTTTGCATTTTATTCCAATAATTGTATTGTAAAACATTTTTGTTACATCTCTCATCATTCATAGCAGAAACGTGAGTAGATATAGGCAGAAACGGAGATTTTTATGGGCCGGGCGGGGATTCTCATTCTTTGAAATGAATAACAATGCTGAATTTCTTTGCATTCTATTCCAAATGTTTTACAAAACGTTTCTAGCACGTCTCTGATGATTCATAAAACGAACTTCAGTTGATAACTGCTCAAATAGCTGACTTTATCGGCCGGGCGGGGATTTTCACTATTTCAAATCATAACAAGCATGCTTTGAAGAACCTCCGAGGAGTGAGAATCATGTTGGTGACCTTTCCTAATAATTCCTAACAAATAGCGATGGAAAAAAAACTATTTCAGTGGGCCGGGCGGGCTTTTCACTTCATATGGGCCAGGCGGGGAAAGCCCACCGTGCCAAAGGCAGGACCCAAAACACTGAGGTGTCAACTTTGTCACAGGTATAAAAGAAAGTGATGCATATTTTTCGTAATTATTTTATTTTAATTCTTATAATATAATCCCATATTTTTATTATTTCAAAATTTGTATTAATGTATACTCTTTACTTCTGCTTTTGCTTATTTCATAGCGACGGATCTGATTTGGAAGTCTGAACGGAAGATCTTCAGAAAGGAGCTGGAATTGAGGAGTGTGAACGAACTCTCCTGATTAGCTCTTAGCCACTGAATTGTGACCACTCTTTGGAGAGCAGCTTGAAAGATAATTCACTCTCATTCAATCTACTCTTCTCAGGGGACAACAACTCTCAGCAGAGAGTAAAGCATTATGATTACTCTCATAAAAGTGTAAAGAATGGAGAGTAAATGTGATGCTATACTCTCCCAACAGAGTAAAACATAACTAATACTCAAAAAGCAAAGTTGTCATCCCATGTTCTACTCTCACAGGAGAGTATTGTGAAGGAGAGTGTTGTATTGGCTATTGAAAAGAGAGATATATAGGTGCAGGCGGTTTCGGGTACATTTAAGGTGTGTGGGTTGCCTATGTGTGGTAATGTCAGGGGCAATGTAAATTTCAGGGGTGATGTTCCCCTGACACACATAGGCAACCCGCAGACCTTAAATGTACCCGAAACACGCCTGCGCTTATATATGTGTTTTTTATTTAATTTATATAATAATAATAAGTAATTTTTACATATTTACATGTATCTCTGAGTACGGTGGGGAGGATAAAAACGTTCCTCTAACGGGTAGGTCAAATGTATCTCTGAGACATAGATATTTACAGTTAGAAATATTTTTACGTTTTTAATTTTTTATGGTTTTTTGTATTTTATTAGGGTGTGTAAATTTACTTATACTTTGAGTAACAAAGCTTGTAACAATAAAAAACGTACAAAGTACTAGATAAGACTCGTCTCCTACATGCCTGCGTGCAGAATAGTGGTGAGAATTATCTACCTAGCATATAACTATTCAACCGATGTTTCTCTGCTTGCATGCAGAAAATGTACATATTTTACTGTTTGACTATGACTACCTACCTGTCTGCCTGCCTGCCTGCGTGCAGAATATATAATTTCATTCACCATTTTTCTGCCTGCGTGCAGAACATGTATATATTATCTGTCTATTCATATTTTACTGTTTGACTGTCTATGACTGCCTGACTGACTGCCTGCCTGCCTGTGTGCAGAATATATAATTTCATACACCATTTTTTCTGCCTGCGTGCAGAACGCCATGTCTCAGAGATACATGTAAATATGTAAAAATTAGTTATTATATAAATTAAATAAAAAACACATATATATAAGCGCAGGCGTGTTTTGGGTACATTTAGCCATTCCGGGTTGCCTATGTGTGTCAGGGGAACATCACCCCTGAAATTTACATTGCCCCTGACATTACCACACATAGGCAACCCTGTATGGCTTAAATGTACCCGAAACCGCCTGCACCTATATATAGAGAGAGTTCTCAGCTAAGTGTTAATTTAAAATCATTAATGAAGAAACACGTATATGCAAAATCGATTCACTAATGATAACGCAATAAAACTGAAGAACGAAGCTGCAGAATTCAGCCACACATGTCAGCATTGCCAACGATGTCAGCATTCCCAGTGTGTGTGAAGCAACAACAGGACATCTTTGCCAAAGTAATTTCTTTACAATGCCACATTTCCCAAAATAACTTCTACTAGGCATCAAATTTCCCAAATATTAGCCATTGAGTAAAAGCTTGGAATCAGGGTGGAATGTAATAGCCATCACGCAATACCCCTGTGTTTCATTTTTGGCAAAAAAATTCTTTTGAATTTTTCTTTTTGATTTTCTCCTTCACTTTCTTCCTTTGCTCACTTGGCTTGCTCAGTCACACCCTCACTCGCTCTTGCTCACTCGAAGAAAAAACATAATATAATCCCAGTCATCTCACACATACAGGTGTATCATGGTTACAAAATCTCATGGATACAGGTTCATCATGATTACAAAATGTAAAGAGAATTAAAAAAGACAATAATTGTCCATTGTTGTTACTGTTTTAAAATGGAGAAAAAGTTCCTTAACACTCCCACATGGCGAAGGGCTTTTGAAAACCACTTGAAATCAAAACTAATCAATCAGAAACCTATTTCTTCTGTTATAAATTTAACGTGACCTTTTGCTCTGGTGCTAATCATTACTGAGAAATTTGACTTCAAAGTTGAAAAAAAAATCGTTGGTTTTCAAAAGCCCTCGCAATTTTAGGAAAAATTCCTCGCCATGTGGGAGTGTTAAGTGCCAGAGGTATTGCACGATGGCTATTACATTCTGCCCTAATATCGTTTCACTCCCAGCCATTGATAAATCTGAATGAGAAATGCTGAACTGTCGGCTTTGCCACAATTTAAAATCAATGTAGCAGATCTTCAAATTATAGGTTGCTTATTGTAAAGGATACAATCATGAACACTAAACTCAAGGGTCAGCTTGTTGACTCTGTCTCACTATTGCTGATAAAAAGTGGAAACAAGCAGTGAAAAAAATGACAAGACAGAGAGAGAGAGAGAGAGAGCAAGAGATGACTGATTGGTCGATGCCACTTTTTCAATTTTATCCCTTTTATTTTCTTGCTTCTGCTTCTACCGAATGCACATGGAAGGGGTGAGTTTGGTGTATTCTCATGGAAACTGCCCTTTGGTGGTTTTGTGGTCTCACATTTTTTCATAGGTCCTTGAAAAACTAACTATGTAGCAATCACAAACTTAATATTATTGCCTCATACTAAAGTGGCAAACTCCCATTTGTCTCCTACTGAAGGAACAAAAAAGATGTCATGGTAAAGAGAGGAGTTCAAGCATAATAATGCCCAGCCCAGCTTTCATACATTTGTTATTTTGGTGCACATTAAAAAACAAATCTATTATCAACTGAAAAGTCAACAATAATAATCAACATCTGTCAGCAGCAGTTATTGCTGGTATGTTGTCGTCTGAATAAATTCGTAAGACATTTTTTTGTTATTGTTATTCACAAAATATTTCCTAATATGTCTGAGTGCCTCAACTTGCTAGACATTGTCATTGTGTAATATAAAATTAATTTTGAAGGACGGGGAAGAAAGCACCTTTTATATTAGAATCTTCTTCAGAATTGTTCCGAAGAGTGTACAGGCCATTAGGCCTCACTAGCTGTTTGCATCAATTTATATTAATAATTATGAATGTTCAAGTAAAGATAAGGAATATAGAAGTTGTTGATGTGATCGCATGTCGACCCCATTTTGGCAAAAGGGTCTAAATGCCAAAAATTAAATTTTACAGGATAAAAAGAAATATTAAATCGCTAATCGTGGCAGCTAAAGAGAATCTCTTATAGTGGCTATTGTTCTGAGTGGCTCTAATTCCCCCCGCACAGTGCCAGCTGGTTCTAGCTTCTACTAACATACCCTGTGAAACGCTCTGAGTACAGCATCGCTATTCGCTAGTTTGCTATGGCAAGAACTAAACCTCCGCAAAACAACACTCTGATGGCAAAAAGAATGGCAATACTTGTACCCAAAGGTATAAGGGCTGCAACCGCTAAACGTTTGCTGTGATGGAACCTCTGCTTCTTGCTAATAACAGGATCTTCGCAAGATATGGCTAAAGACGGCAATTTGCCTTGAAACGGTAATGTTGTGCAAGCTTATCGAATTTAGACTAACAGTGTCAATTTTCTAAGTGCCGAAAGGCTAGCCACAAACAGCAAGACTGTAGAGCGCTAATGCTCTTGAGTGAATAGTGGTTAAGCATGCTAATCCTGCTGCCATTTGTAGCCAGCCAATCATACAATGGCACTATTCGGCTAATGTTAAATAAAGTTACGAAGGTGCTGCACCCTAGTGGTGATTATACAGAACTACTAGCTTCACTAAAGAATTTACAGAGGGCGACATGATCACTAGAAATGGCAATGATATTTGCTGGGATCTGGCAAAGGCAAAGTGCCACTGGCAATGGAATACTTTGAATTTTCTTGGCATTGCAATGGCAAGATGCCTCTGCCAGATCTCTGCTGTTGGCTAATGTTTCTCAGCATAATAATCACTGGCTAAGAATAACGGATTGAATGTAACAGAACACGGCTAATGTTGCTAAAAATGGAGTGTGACACAGCAATTGGCAACATTAAGTAATGACAATAAAAGCTTTGCTAGTGCTTTTTAAAGAATGAATTTTGAAACAATATAATGAATGATGGTTAATTTATAATGAGAATTTTGTTAGCAACTGATTGCTGCCTCTGCTGTTTACTAATCGGCTCGACAAGCAATTTATAAGCGCGATATGACGAACAAAATACAATACACACTCGCTGCTAAGTATAATAATAATACACACAATGGCCAATGTCCCTGAATAGTAGGTGGCTGAATAGAATAGTGCCTATAATAGCACACAAGTAGTTCATTTTTTGTACACAATACATAATACTAATGACTAAATCCAAATGGCAAACGCGTTGGCAAGGTTTTGACCGCATGCCTTGTTGTTTCTTGCGACTAAATGGCAAGCTGTTGTAAGTTTTGCTGAAGTGATAAGTCCTTGCCAATTCGCACGCCATTCGGACAAACGTTTGCTACTACCAGCATAAATTACGGGATGCCATTAGCGGCGAAAACATAGAAGAACTAAAGTACAAGTGTCACGCAGGTTTTGTGGCCAAGTTTCGGTGCCGGGAATGGCCAGATTCGAAGCGGAATGGCGGTTTGTAGTAAAAAGGTTTATAAAAAAATGAGATTGCCTGACTGCCGTCATTTAAGCGAAAGAAACAGCTGAGTTGCTGCAATTTCCCCCCTTATTCCCCTGTAACACAATTGTAGTCTGAATTGATCAAAACAGGTTACAGAGACCAGTACATGTTAAAGTCAGTTTTTGTTGACAGTCGGGCAGAATATTTTATAATTAATAGAATCTATAAATACACTTTTGTGCATTACCTGGATCTCCATGTATTGCGTTTGGGATGAGCGAGTTTTTCATCTACTAATTTCAGTAATATTTGTCAGTAGATTAAGCAAAGTGATTGAAATTAAATACACCAAAAAGGTACTAATTTCGGTAATGGAAGAAGGATGTCACTTTTATTAAAAATGGCTTTAACACTGAGAGGCGAGTTCCATGGCATTGGTGCCACACTAATGGTTTTTGACAATCGAAATATGCATACAACAAGTATCTCCTCTGTCAGTGTTAACGATCTGCATAGAACTTGAGGGTATTTTACACAATAAGCAGAACATTTCCCGTTGTGATTTAGTTAAGTGCATTCATGAAAACTTATTTCAAATAGCGTCATATAACCATTATGACATATCATAAGCCCTTCTACACTTTTAAGTTAAGGAAAGCTTTTGGACTGGCTTGGATTAAGAATATCTAAATGAAATATAGACTGTGGTAAAATATTGGAATATTCGAAGATCTTTTAATATTTCTCAAGAAAATCAATTTCTAAACAGCAACAAATAAGTCATGTATAACCCAAGGCGATGGTGGATATTCATTTTAGCCACAATCTTGAGGTCATGGTTGCTACTCTCGACTACCAACGTTGACTGTCACAAAAGGAAGATATCACAAAGCAACAGTTTAAATCTGAAACAAACTCTAATGCTCCCCCGTAGCCAACCAGGAGTTCATTTCACAATTCATGATTTTGTTAAGATCTTTTTTCCCAAACAAGGCTGTCTCATAGTTATTGCACACCATGGCAACATGAAACCTATCAGTGAGTATGAAGAACTGTTCATAAAGTTGGCCAAAGAAGGTCATCTTGTTTTACACAGCCTGCTACCTTATAAGAGTTCAATAACCTCTCCCACAATGAATCAGCATACAGGTGTTTGTACCTTACATATTTTGATCACTCAATTGTTTGAACGAGATAACACTGACAAAAATATTAAGACCATATCCAATGTAATAAAACCAAGATGGTCAAATGATTATTTTCTATTTTTGTTCCATACCCAGGATGATATTTCAAAATCAATCTGTGATCACTGCTGGACTAAGCTTACATCTAGGATGAGATATAAACTGTTTGTTGTCTTGTCAAGGCATAGAGGTAGACAGAAGCTGTTCAGATGTGTCAGAGATTACACATCACAGAGGAACAATTTCATTCAATTACCAAACATTAAGCATCTATCAAAGAAGGGAGTTGTAAGTAAAGAGAATTTGAAGGAAATCCTCTATCCTGATGACTTTTCACCCATAATTGGGAAGTTGAGATCTGTTGATCTCTTCCTGCCTCGAGGAAACAGAGTGGAGACAGAATTTGAGGCTGGACCAAATCATCATGTGCCAGTGCTACATCTTCTTCAATTTAATTTAACATTCAGGAGTGTCATGAAGAAAAACATGGGCATGGGAAAGCTTCTTCAATCCTTCTATAATACCGAGCTCAGCAATATTAATGGAAAATATCAGCTAATTCCCAATGTGGGACGAGTTTTTGGTTGCAAAGACTTACATTGTCTGACGGCTGAAATGCCCAAGAAAGGAATTAAGGCTAAACAAAATTATAATACCAGTAAGGACCACTATCAGTATACTCTTCCCTATTCCCAGGATTCACTGGCATTTGTGTTGAGAACATCAGTTAAACTGCAAAGCTGGCACACTGTTGCTTTGGCATTCAATCCAGAAGTTTGGATTACGGTGGTAATCTGTATAATTGTAATATCACTTTTGAGAGTAATATTAGGATGCTTTAAGGTGTTCTTCAGAGAAAACAATGGGAATGCTTCTAGAAAATGCATGGTAGTAGTCAACCACAACTCTTTGCAAATAATACCAGGATATATAAAAATGTACCTTCGTGGCTATGTATCCAAATACTTGGAATATGAGGCAGATCAGAATTTTTTCCTATCCTGTGCATGGTTATTTATGTTTCTCACCATATTAACTCTTTACAGCTGTAAAACAATAGCCCTTTTGGTGAAAAAACCATTACAAGAGAAGCCAAATACTTTTTGTGAATTTTTTAGAAATAAAGATTTAAACGTATTGACAAATGGCTTGACTGCTCAATGGATTGCTAATTTCTTATACCCAGAGCTTGATAAGAGATTTAGAATTTTCATAGAAAATGATGATCTCAAATGTGTCCAAGGTACATTAAGTGATGGAACTTTTGCATGTGTAAATGACAGAGAACGGCTATTTAATAATATACTGAAATTAAAGAAAAGGGAGAAAAGTTTACCCATCTGTGTAAATGATGGAGATGAGTGCAAGTTTTTGTACAGCTTTATAGCACCCAAACATGCTCCTTCTATAAATGCATTAAATAGTGAAATTCAGCGAATATTGGAAACTGGCCTTCAGGAACAATTTTCTCTGCCACAAGCCACAGATATTCATCCCTGCAGATTGTGCAAGTATTCAGTTACATAAAATGAAAAGCTAACTGTTGAGAATATTTTCAGCCCACTGGTTTTGCTTGTCTGTGGCACATTCCTGGGATTTTTCATATTTTTGCTTGAGATTTTGACCCATGTGACACACAGCTCATGTACAGTTTGATTTTGATGTCCAAGAACTGCTTTTCACTTACCTTGTTCCTTGACCACCTTACCTTGTGGTATGTGTATTATGCGTATCAAAAAGTGATACGTGTGGCACCCATGCCATGGAACTCCCCTGTCCATGTTAAGTTGTACATCTTTTCTTTCTCACTGCCACAATTCAGTTGGCCAGTCTGCGATTTGCCTTGAGCTACTTTGACACTGACAGAGGAGATCCTAGTGTTATGTGAATTATGCTTGTTGAAAACCCATAAGTGTGGCACACATGCCATGAAACTCCCATGTCAGTGTTAAATCAGTATCAATCTCAGTGCTGTGGGTGAAAATAACATACTTGAATGTCCAATGTTGTTATATCTATCCTTGTTTGTGCGGAAGAATAAAGTGTCTGTGAGCAGGGGTGGGCCCAGAGGCCAAACGTGCCTTTCTATCTAATATGAAATAAATTTTTCGTAATTCCTATTCCATATATAATGAACTTGTTTCAACATTTTGAGTGGCTATATCTCCTTTGCCCCCTGGACCCACATCAGTCTCCAAGTTAATCAATCCCCACAAGTATTATCTTCAACAATGTTTAGCAATGTTCAACAAATGCGAACAGCAACAACAACAACAATGTTCAATGTTCAATAAAATCTTCAACAATGTTTGACACTTACTTGGGAAGTTTGTGGTCTGTAGACCATGCTTATGGGTGTTAATATGTTATATTTTAGGTCCCTGTGACAACCTCCCATGTAAGTATTAACTCAGTTGCAGCATTACTGACATGGTGTCGAGGGGTGTGCCCAGAAAAATATTTCGGGAGGGGCCAGAGGACAAAAAGTGCCATTCTATCTACTGTGAACCTTATTTTCGAAAATTCCATTCTATCTAGTATGAACTTCTCCAACATTTCAGGGTGGGGGAATAGCCCCCTCTCTGGGCCCGCCCCTGATGGTGTCATAACCATAGTCAGTTGTGCATTAGCCCATTCCTTTCATAACATTCTTAGCATAACATAGCATTCTTAACATAACACATAACATCAATGCACACCAATACAGAACTGTGTATTCTGCTCATCGCGCTTATAATACTGGGACATAGATCTGACATCTTCCCACCCTACCATAGCACTGAATGATCTCTTTCATACTGAATACTGCCCTTTTCATTCAGTTCTGGAATGAAAATACATTGCAAGTTTTCAGACACCTGCAGCAGTCAGAGTTGCCAAACATACACTCCATTTTGAGCAAATTTCATAGACGACGTATCTATATGTCCCTGTACTATAAAATCTGTGTTTCTGCTGTGTAAAAATTAGCTGTGACTGAATTATGTCCATTCGATCGATCAAAAGAGTCTGCAGTTGATGCCTTATATAAAGACCAACAATTTAGTTTAGATTATGTCTCATTGATGCCTCATATGAAGACCAAACAAAAAGGTATAGAGATGGTTCTTCAACTACACTGCAAAAACAGCACGCAAAATTAAATACGATTTGCCTTGCACACGCAGCACTTTTGGTCGATCTACGAATATATATATACGTTGCTGCATGACAGAGTTGACGGGGCAATTAAATGACATTTATTCGCCGTCAGATCAAAAATTCCGGAATTTTAATCCTTTCCGACGCATTTCTCAGTGATTCTCGCTCAAATCAACGACCAACGTAATGATCAGCGTGGAAGCCAAACAATGCTATGGGAAGTATTTGTTCTGTACAGGGACAATTCGCCCTGAACGCAGTCATTGTGTGTGCACCACGCAAACATTGCGTCATTGCAACATGTCACCTGTCAGCTTACAGCAGTCACCTGTCAGTCAATGCAGCAGCAAGCTGTTGCAACGTATTCCATACGTTGTTTCTGATTGACTGAGGAAAAGAAAAAAACGTCGGGACTAATATTATTTGCGTCCAACGAATTAAATAATGGTAGCGCCACGCAAATGGAACGTTGAGGAGATAATCCCTTTGGAATTCCAGGTAAACGCAGGTAGGAAGAGATGCCATACAGACGAACTCTTTCCGCTACCAACACTTTGTTACACCGTCGTGCACTAACCCTCTACTCATTATTTAGTGTGCCTAGACACCAAAATAATCCAACGTATATAATAACTACGTTGTGTTAGCATTAAATAATTGGCCGGCCAACACCCAATTAAATAGGGTTTATTTTGCGTCAGACATGATTTATTTTTAAGAGTGTACCAATCTTTGAAAATACAGGAGCAATGTACTGTGCGTGAATTCTTAAACTGAAGCAAATAAAGCAGCAGTTTGAAGAAAAAAAATAAGTTGTCTCACTGACCAGTCTCCATGTTGGTTATTAGCTGGTTAATAGAGATATTTCACAATAAAGCAGTGATATATTATCTGCAAAAATTGATTTTTTCTTTCATTTTAAGATTGAAGAAGGGTAAAAAAAGATGAAACTGCCGTGATCGTCTGACAGCCTAATTTACTATTTTGTATCATCACTATGTTCAGTTTTTGGTTTTGAGAGAAAATGATCAGTGGCAAAGCGAAGGAAAAATTTTCCCGGGGGAAATTCCAAACTTTCCCAACTTTTTTGAGAAAATTCTTAACTTTTTACCTATTTACCCCAAAAATCGGGCCTTTGGTCCATATTTTCCCAACTTTTTGGGCTTTTTGGCTATGATTGTCAGGGGAAAGCCCCCCCAACCCCCCCCCCCCATGGAATCGCCCCTGAATGATTTTCATAGAAAATAAAGCACTGATTTAATGTCAAATCTCCCTATTAGGCATGCCAGTTACTGAACAGTTAATGGTGATTCAAGCGATATAGATACTTCGTTAGAGAGTTAAATGTTAATTTACATCTAACCAAACACTTGCACAAACATTTCAACCGTGACTATATATGAGAAGAATGTATAGTAGTGAATGTAGTCTCATGGCCACAAAGATTTTGAATAATTTGCGTAAGTGTTACTCGTGTTTGTCCCTTCCAAGGAAGGCTGACAATACTTTGAGATTCATCGTGATTCATCCAGTAGAATGATGAAAGTAAGAGTAAGGCCTCGTTCAGACCAAAATATTGTTCCTTACTGAAGGCCAAAATGCACCCATTTTTGGAGCGAAACAAGACTTTTTCCTTCTTTCGCTCCAAAAAAGAAAGCTTTGGTGTCTGCGAGGCATAAAGAGAAATATTAGAGGTACGAATGAATCAGCTTCGATTTGGCACGATACCAACTAAGGACTGGAAAAAGAGATATCTTGGCAAGGGTAATTTAAAATGCAGCAAATGTGGCGATTAACACTGCCAGACGATCTTAAACAGGGTCTGGTAATGAAACCGCAATTTATGAGGCAAAAACAGCAAATAAAGGCGATTTCGCATTAAGATCGTATGGCAGCGTTAAGAGACCATATCACATATGCTGACTGCATGTCCAAGATGAGAGACAGAGAGCCTTGCTTCAAGAGAAATAGGCATAAGAAAATGGAAGTCACTTGAGTTCAACAATTGTGAGTGGAGGAGCTTCTCTATCAGCGTTTGTCGAAAGGTTTCCTGAGTGAACTGAATATTCTATTATTCTTCATTTTTCTTTCTCTCATACATTGAACTATCTATCTTCACTGATTCTGCTAGAATCAGAAGGTTCATTTTCATTTCATCAAAATAGAAGCAGATCAGTAGCAGCAGAACACATCACATTTGCGATTTCTTACTGAATTGCCAGCTGCATTGAGACAGGGAATAACGATTGACTCGTCTATACGAAAAATACTATTTTTTAATCTTTCTTCTATGACAAAAAGACAGCGTGTGACACAACTCTGAAGAGAGAAATAAGGAGCCATTATTGATGCAGCTGAGCCTGAAGAGCCTGTAGGGTAGACTCAAAGGAGGTGGATTATGAAGAGGAAACTCGTGCTTGTCTCCACAGGGGCAAATCCAGAAAATAATTTTGGAGGGGGCCCGACATTGAAAAGTACCATTCTATCTAGTTTAAACTCAGGTTTTTAAGATCTCTATTCTATCTAGTATGACTTTGGTTTTCTATTTTGGAGGGGGCCATGGCCTCCCCTCTGGATCCGCTAATGTGTCTCCAGGCTGACAACAATACTAGCTTTTCAGTTTATTAGAGGAATAGTGACTGTGTTGCAAGATTGAAATTGACAGACCGTAAAAACATTGATGCGTTAACACTGCCAAACGATCTTAGATGCAAAATCGCCTTTAATCGCATAAATTGTCTTTTTTGTATTCATACCCAGTTTAAGATCGTCTGGCAGTGTTAAAGAATTAAGAAAAGCGAGAAAACTTGCTTCATTTAGCTTACTTAATAAGCTATCTGTAATTCCTCCGGGGGTGGCTCCAGAAAAAAATTGGGGGGGGGCAGAGGGCAAAAAGTGTCTATCTAGTATGGACTCAATTTTTCAAAAATCTCCATTCTATCCATTATGTATTGCTCAACCATTTTGGGGGAACCATGGCCCCCTAGCTCCCAGTAGCAAATCCACTTGAGGGGCCCAGGGGGCCATGGCCCCCCAAAAATGGTAGAGTAAATTCATGCTAGAGAGAATGGAGTTTTGGAAAATTGAGTTCATACTGGATAGAATGGTATTTTTGGCCTCTGGCTCCCTCCAAATTTTTTCACTGGATCCGACCCTGATGTCTGCCCTCTGGATCTGCTACATACGTATTCTTTGACGCACCCAAGTTGACACATGACCGCTGCAACAGCAGCAGTGTTTATGTTTTGTTCATCCAATCAATAAGAATAGAAAGAGCAGCTTGAAGAGAGCGGTGTCTCAAGAAAAGAGCGGTGTCTCAAGTTGGGTGCGTGTACGAGTAACTCCTCAGTAGGATAAACTGTATAAATCGATCAGAGTGCTAAAGCGTACAACTTACAGCGAGAGTTAGTGGTTTAGAGACAGAGATGGATCCAAAAAATAAATGGAAAAGCTAGAGGAAAAGTTGCGTGTACTATTTTTTTTGGAAAAACCCCGTTTTAGCTAATGTATATGTACTCCCCACAGCCCCGTCGCTAGGGTTCAAGAAAAAGAGGACGCCCTTTAACACTGCCAAACGATCTTAGAGGCAAAAGCGCCTTTAATCGCCTTTTTCGCATCTAAATTCCATTATTCATTTTCAAACCCAGTTTAAGATCGCCTGGCAGTGTTAATTCTTTGTTGTGATACAGAAGTCGATCATAATAATTATGATCGAGGCGTTGCATGCTAAAAGTGCCTAAGTCCATTTCGATTCACATTTATAAGGACCTATGTTGCTGACAATGTAATGTTACTTATGTGGTTTTAAATGTGAACCTAAATGGACTTAGGCACTTTTAGCATGCAACGCCTCAATTGAGATAAAAGTCATACTGAACGCATATGAACTTTGCAATCTGCAGATTTTGCATTCAAGCACAGTAAAATTTATTTCCATATTGTGCAAAATCGTGTGGAATCGTTGTTTCCCTCTCTCTGTTTCCTTTTTGTACTTCTGGTAATGTGTTCTGATTCAAGGTATGCTTCACACCTCAAAATAATATAAGTTATCTGCTGCTAAAATTGCACAAGTTAATCGAATGTCACATGGCGTACAGAAAAATCCCTATCATGTATGGGAGCCTTATATGCTTTTAATTTTATTAAAAATCAAATTAATTTTGGCACTTGTAGAAGCAGACAGCTCACACAAGTAAAATTATTATTTTACTCGCTCATATGCAAAGAGCACAGCATCATTTACGATCAGAAGCAATGTGCTTCCATCATAGCTGTGTATTAGACCTACAAAGCAAATTAGTGCTTCTCTGAAAGAGAAGACACAGCATCAAGATAGTTTCTTTTTATCGCTTTTGTATCTTTTGATGAGTGTCTTTAAAGTTATTTTTTGAAATTTATGGCTTTTGTACATTTTGCTCAAAATTACGCGCCCTAAAAATTGCGCACCCGGGTTCATTGAACCCTTTTGCACCCCCCCTAGTGATGGGCCTGACTCCCCATTTCCGAGGGCCATGGCCCCTCTCTCGATTTGCCCCTGCATATAGACCACGTTTGTCTAATTATGCGTTCCACTATATGCTCCAGTGACAAATTCTCATGTAAGTGTTAAAATTCACAGAGCAAGTGGTCTTCAATATCAAGTGTATATGACTTAGTAGTAAATATGCCACGAACTCTCCTCAGCCACATCCGACTCTCTGCCTTGTCTTCCAATTAAAACTATACATGTGTAATTTAAAATTATGAGACATATGTGGTTTCAATTGCACGACAAAATGGACTTAGGCACTTCTACTCATAAACGCCTCAGTGATTGCCAGTATGTTGATTTCTAAAATAAGACATGCCAGACCCAGGAGTTTTATCAATCCCACTGGTTTATTTCATATGTTCAAGGTTTCTTCAATATATATATATATATATATATATATATATACATATATAATGTATATCTATAACATCTCCTCTTAAAACAGCTTTCAATCCCACGGGTTTATTTCATATGTTCAAGGTTTCTTCATAACATCTCCTCTTAAAACAGCTTTCATTGTGAAAACTACGTTAATGTAATTATTATAACTATTTGAAGGAAATGAGCCCCTGTCATTCTGATGAATGTTTGGGTCTGACGTTGTCTATTTTGTATAAAGCACATTAATATCCGGTGGGCACTTAAGAAGCGGCCCCTGAAACTGTGTTGGATAGTTTTAGTGTATAATCAAAAGCAAATAATGCTATAAATAATGTAATAAAGCAACTGGACATTACTTTCAACATGAACTGGAGGGTTAAAATGCTCCTCTATGTTGTTTATTATAGCATTGTGCATTTCTCATTGAATATTTAAACTTAACATGCTTTTTAGGGGCCACTTCTTAAATGACCATCTGGTGTCTTTCTAGTTAATAGGTCATAATAAGTAGTTAGGTGAGAAATGCTGATTTAAATTTAACTTACTTTTTCCCCAGTGACAGAAGTATGAAGTGGTAGCTATTCCATGAAAAATTAACTGGCTTATGTTGCTTATTGACAACTTCTATACAATTACACACTGACAAGTCTCTCAGATTCCAAACTTATCTATCACATGCTGTAATGAAAAGCAAATAAATGCTAAGTAACTGGACATGGCTAAAGTAACTCGACATCACTTTCAACATGGGCTGGAGGGTGCTCCTCTGTTATTTCTGGCATTTTGCATTTCTCAGTAGATTTTTAAACTTCACATGCTTTAATTCAGGGGCCAGTTTTTAACTGACCACCCGGTGTGTTGATTTCTGGTTACCATCAAGAAGTTCTTTATCATTCACAGAGTTTTCATCATTCGACTATGCCTCAACTAGTTATACATTGTTTAATTTCACTTAACTTTGAATGACTGGAATGAAAACACCCTCTTTATTGGCTTTGACATTCTCCCAGATAGAAAACGTTTAAGTAAATCACCAACAATGGCATAGTGATAACAACTGCCTATTCAGATTGGGAGTATATTTAGATACATGTTAATTCATGAATCTATGCAATGAAAACAATTGATTCTGGATTTAACACTGACAGAGGAGGTCTTAGTGGCATTTGCATTACGCTTGTCAAAAAACATAAGCATGACACATATGTCATGGAACTCCCCTGTCAGTGTTAAATATGTTATTTCGTGAATCTTTTAATTCAGAATCTATTGTTTGCATAGATCAGCCCACAAACAATCTATAGAAGTTAAAGAGACCAATACTTTTTGCAGTCTGTTTTTACTGACACTGGGGTGACATACAATGAAATGAATTGAAATCTGTAAAGATCGTTTTTGCAGATTCCTGAATGTGCCTGCAAATGTGTTAACAGTACTACAGTTGACGTAAACCAGTTTTTCAATTTTAAACTCAATTTTAATTATCAATAGATTTTAGCTTGCAAAGTGATTGAAAATATCTATATCAAATATAAGGCTCAAATTGCAATAATTGAATATTTGAATGCATCACTTTTTTTTCATCAGCTTTGAAAGTCTGTATTCCCATTCCTCATTGTATTAGCAGAACAAACAGCAAATTTGTTGTTCTGACTGAACTGATTTCAAATGAAGGATTTCAAATATTCTTATCCTGTACAGATTCCATACATTTTCAGCTAATGAATTCAGAAAAATTGGAAGGCACACACACTACATTAGAAACTTTGTAATGGAAGCCATCCTTATATATTGAAATACTTTGACGGTTGGAAATTATATAATTGTTTGTTTTTTTTTCTTTTTTGTGGTCGGAAATCTTATGTTTAGCATGCAAAGATAAGTCATGTATTTCTCCAGGTACTGTTTGAAAATCTTTCAAGCCATAATCCTGAACTTATGGTTGTTACACTTAAACACAATGATTGACTCTCATAATACCACAGCCTTCCAAAGCCAGAGTTCAAAGCCAAAACAAAGGGCAATGCTTCACAATGACAAACTAACAGTTTATTTCACAATAATTCTTAATTTAGTCAAGATCTTGTTTCCAAAACATGACTGTCTCATTGTAATTGTATATCAGGGGGATGTGAAACATATCAACCAGTCTGAAGAGGAGCTGTTTAAAAACCTAGCACAAGAAGGTTATCATCTTGTTTTGCACAGCTCACTTCATCACAAAAATACAGTTATCCCTTCCACAAAGTTCCAGCACACAGGTGCTTGTACCTTACATATTTTGATGGTTCAATCAATTGAAAGAGAAACCATTGACAAGAATATCAAGACCATATCCACTGTGATAAAACCAAGATGGCCAGATGATCATTTTCTATTTTTGTTCGATAATCAGGATAAACTCCCAAGTGCAATCTGTGATCACTACTGGACTAAGCTTACATCTAGGATGAGAAATAAACTGTTTGTTGTCTTGTCAAGGGACAGAGAGATACAGAAGCTGTTCAGGTGTGTCAGAGATTACACATCACAGAGGAACAATTTCATTCAATTACCAAACATTAAGCATCTATCAAAGAAGGGAGTTGTAAGTAAGGAGAATTTGAAGAAAATCCTCTATCCTGATGACTTTGCACCCATAATTGGAAAGTTGAGATCTGTTGATCTCTTCCTGCCTAGAGGAAACAGAGTGGAGACAGAATTTGAGGCTGGACCAAATCATCGTGTGCCAGTGCTACATCTTCTTCAATTTAATTTAACATTCAGGAGTCTCATGCAGAGGAACAAGAGCAGGGGAAGCTTTCTTCAATCCTTTTATAATACTGAGCTCAGCAATATTAATGGAAAATATCAGCTAATTCCCAATGTGGGACAAGTTTTTGGTTGCAAGGACTTATATTGTGTGACAGCTGAAATACCCAAGAAAGGAATTAAGGCTAAACAAAATGATAATACCAGTAAGGACCACTATCAGTATACTCTTTCCTATTCCCAGGATTCACTGGCATTTGTGTTAGGAACATCAGTTAAACTGCAAAGCTGGCACACTGTTGCTTTGGCATTCAATCCAGAAGTTTGGATTATGTTGGTAATCTGTATGATTGCAATATCACTTTTGAGAGTAATATTAAGGTGTTCAATGGTGTTCTTCAGAGAGAACAATGGGAATGCTTCTAGAAAATGCACAGTAGTATTCAACCACAACTCTTTGCAAATGATAACAGGATGTTTAAAAATGTACCTTCGTGGCTATGTATCCAAACACTTGGAATATGAGGCAAATCTGAATTTTTTCCTATCCTGTTCATGGTTATTTATGTTTCTCACCATATTAACTCTTTACAGCTGTAAGACAATAGCCCTTTTGGTGAAAAAACCATTACAACAGAAGCCAAATACTTTTTGGGAACTATTAAAAAATAAAGATTTGAATATATTGACAAATGGCTTCAGTGCTCCATGGATTGGTAATTTCTTATACACTGCAAAAACAGCACGCAAAATTAAATACGATTTGCCTTGCACACGCAGCACTTTTGGTCGATCTACGAATATATATATACGTTGCTGCATGACAGAGTTGACGGGGCAATTAAATGACATTTATTCGCCGTCAGATCAAAAATTCAGGAATTTTAATCCCTTCCGACGCATTTCTCAGTGATTCTCCTTCAAATCAACGAAACTTTTCGCGACCAACGCCATGATCAGCGTGGAAGCCAAACAACGCTACGGGAAGTAGGTGTTCTGTACAGGGACAATTCGCCCTGAACGCAGTCATTGTGCGTGCACCAGGCAAACGTTGCGTCGCTGCAACTATCGAACGATTAGTTAACTGCGCCAGTCATTGCTGGAATCTTCGAGCGACGCAATATAAATACGTTGAGGGGATTAATTCTGATTGACTGAGGAAAAGAAAAAACGTCGCGACTAATATTATTTGCGTCCGACGAATTAAATAATGGTACCCCCACGCAAATGGAACGTTGAGGAGATAATCCCTTTGGAATTCCAGGTAAACGCAGGTAGGAAGAGATGCCATACAGACGAACTCTTTCCGCTACCAACACTTTGTTTCACCGTTGTGCGCTAATCCTCTACTCATTATTTAGTGTACCTAGAGACCAAAATAATCCAACGTATATAATAACTACGTTGTGCGACAATTAAATAATTGGCCGGCCAACACCCATTTAAATAGGGTTTATTTTGCGTCAGACATGATTTATTTTTAAGAGTGTACCCAGAGATTGATAAGAGATTTAGGCTTTTCATAGAAAATGATGATCTCAAATGTGTCGAGGCAACATTAAGTGATGGAACTTTTGCATGTGTAAATGACAGAGAACTGCTATTTAATAATATACTGAAATTAATGAAAAGGGAGAAAAGTGTACACATGTGTGTAAATGATGGGGATGAGTGCAAATTTTTGTACAGCTTCATAGCACCCAAACATGCTCCTTTTATAAGTGCATTAAATAGTGCCATTCAGCGAATATTGGAAACTGGCCTTCAGGAACCATTTTTACTGCCACAAGCCACAGATATTCGTCCCTGCAGATTGTGCAAGTATTCAGTTACACAAAATGAAAAGCTAACTGTTGAGAATATTTTCAGCCCACTGGTTTTGCTTGTCTGTGGCACATTCCTGGGATTTATCATAATTTTGCTTGAGATTTTGACCCATGTGACACACAGGTCATGTACAGTTTGTTTCTGAAGCCCAATTTTAGTCAGAATTGGAGATAAAATCGCGCAAAAGTTAACCGCACCGATGGGGATCAAACTTCAGTTTCTGACCTTGCGCTCCATTGGGCTAACCACTGCACTATCGATGTGAAGCAGTGCCATTGCTACATGTGTCAGCGCTCGTAGCAAAATGGCATATTTCACGCTTTTTCATGGCCAGTTCAAACTATCTGGTGTTTAATTTAACAAAGTCATACCATGGTCACATGGAGTTTCGGTAAAACTCCGCAAACTCCGTGCTCGATGCAATTGCTACACTCGCTATAGGGTAGCGACGGGCCTGATGTGAAGAATATTTATTACCTTAATAAATCAATCTTTGTATCGTAAGTTTATCCGATGTGATTGCTCACAGAGCCTGGAATATTATAGAGGTCCATAGTCTGCGTTATTCCTTTGATATTCTGTGTACTTTTACAGTAGCAGATCCAAACAAATTACCTTGTTCTCCAGGGTCTCACCAGTTGTTGTTGCTCTTTGAGAAATAGGTCTGCAATAAGACTGTATTAGCTATATTAGAGATATCCTCAAGGGCAGGGGCGGTTCCAGAAAAAAATTTGGGAAGGATCATAAGACAATTAGTAACGTTCTATCTAGTGTAAACTTGATTTTTCAGGAAGCGTCATTCTATCTAGTATGAATTTGGTTCATCATTTGGGGGGCATGGCCCCTCCTCTGGATATGCCACTATTCAAGGGTGTTGGGAAATCTCTCAAAAGTATCACCGAGCTTGGGAATCGAACACCTTCTCCATACCGCCTGAGTCTGTGATAGATAAGTCTGGAATCACCCACTGGTGCAACTAAAAACTCAAATTCATAACATATTTAAATACTATACATTTCATAACCTAACATAACATACATAACATTTCATAGATCAAATTTATAACAATTATGTATCCCGGCAACACAATCAGCAGCATAATCAGTGGCAAGAAATACGTAGTGTACTCTGCAACAAATACTCGACTTTTTTTACACCCGTCATCTTCCCTCCAACAATTTTCGAATTTCGTCTTGGTCTCCCAATGTATTGCTTTAGGACAAAAATCTGTTTTAGACCTCAGACAAACATTATGTGATTTTCCAGCCAAAAATACCGCAGATAAATACCCCGCCTTGTCAGACTCTAAGAATCGCGCTATTGTGAACTCTGGGTTAAGGTGGCTTCACACTGGCCTGCTTAATTAAGTAAGAGATCACCAGAATGACAAAGTTGCAAATTTATTAATGGAAAAATCAATAAAAACGAGTGCAACAGACGAGAACTTACGAAGTAATTAAGGCACTAATTAATTAACAAGGCCGGTGTGAAGCCGCCCTTACATGTTGACGAAGAAAAATCAGTAAACGTAGGTTCTAATACGTTTCCACAACCTCTGAGTCTGATATCCCTTCAAAAATCTATCAATACGCCTAGGTTTAACACTCACATAGTTCGTGGTATGTTGACCATGGTTATGCTATTTTGCATTTGTATGTTTCTCATCATGAGCTACGGCGACAACTTCTCACGCGAGTGTTAAAATTCGCAGTGCAATATATATCCAATATGAAGTAGTACCGGGTGGTCACTTAAGAAGCAGCCCCAAAAATAAGGCGTGCAGTTGCATTGTTGTTCAACACAAAATGCAGAATGCTGATTATGACATAATAATAGACAACATTGCAGCAGACATTAGGAGTGATATATCTTTGCCGCATTATTTGAATTTCAATATAAATTATCTTTATGAGATGTTAAAAGCGCCCAACAAAGTTTCAAGGGCCGCTTCTTAAGTGACCACCCGGTATAATACCACGTACTCCTCATATGGATTTCCAGCCACCGCTGCCTCTTAACACTGACAGAGGAGATTCTGTTGTGGTATGTATATTACACTTGTGAAAAACCATTAGTGTGGCACCCATGTCATGGAACTCCCTATCAGTTTTAACACTGACTTGGGAAGATCAGTATATAGAGGCGTAAAGGTGTTCCACCTTATTCCAAAGTGGCAATCTCTCATGTCCCTCACTGATGCCTGTATTTTCAAAAAAGCAGGAACATTTTGGTCAAAAGGGGGTATTGTTAACAGATTCTATTATCCATATGTGAAATTTCTTTCGAAATACATATTGAAATAACTCAGTTTAAAAAATACATATTGAAGAAAAATATCTTATGAAACTGAAAACTCTTTCATAAATTTCGGTCTGTATAATACCCCCGCTTGATCAATACTGTCCTGTTTTCTGAAGATAAATGCAGAAGTGAATGCTAATCATAATGAATGAATGTTTTGTTGAGAACAGAATCTCGAGCATGAAGTGTCCAGTTTTCACATAAAGTAACTTTACTGCATACTCACAAAGCAAATTTATTGCGGTTGAGAGTAAATCAAAAATATAGATACCAGTTTCTGATCAATTTCTGGTTAATAAATTTTTTTGATCGATTCATTTATTTCTTATTGACTAGTATTATTATTCTCTTTATTATTCTTCTTGTTATTCTTTTATTTCTGCTTAATTTGAAGAAGCATTGTTAGTTATTGTTATTCACAAAATATTTTTTATGACTTGACTGTATGTCTCCACTAGTAAGACATTGTTTAATTTCAATTAACTTCATATGACTGGAAAGAAAACACCCTCTTTATTGGCTTTGACACTTTACATGATAGCAAATGAAAGTATATCCCCAACAATGACATAATGATAACAACCGTCTATTCAGGTTGAGGGTAAATTTTGATACATGCTAATTCATGAATCTTTGAATTCAGAATCCACTGTTAGCATGGCATAGATCAGACCACAAACAATCTAAATAGGCTAAAAAGACCAATACTTTTTGCAGGTAGATTTCATTTTGACACTGTGGTGGCATAAAATGAAATGGCCTGGAATCTATAAATATATTTTTGCTGATTATCCTGAATATGCCTGCAACTGTGTTAATGGTAATGCAGTTGACCTGTACCTGTTTTTTTTTCAATTTTCAACCCAATTATCAATGGATTTTAGCTTTCAAAGTGAGTGAAAATGTGTATGAATGCTCAGATTCCAATTATTGAATATAAACACATCACTTTTTTAATCAGCCGCCTTTGAAAGCCTGCATTGCCATCCCTCAATGTATCAGCAGAACAAACAGCCAATTTGTGGCTATTTCCACACTGATTTCAAATGTTTATATTCTGGTGATTTATAAATTGAAGTTTTTAAATATTGACATTCAGTTCAGCTCTATAAATTTTCAGGTAATGAATTCAGAAAATTAGGAAGGTTCTTGCACAGCTCTGAAATAAGAAACCTTGTAATGAAAATCTTCCTCAAATGCTGAAATAATTTTTCCATTTGGATATTTTATGATTGTTTTTTTTGAAAATCTATTTTTAGCATGGAGAGGTAAGTCATGCACACAACAAAGTACCGCTTGATATTGTTTCAAGCCATGATAGTCCTGATGTTATGGTTGTTACACTTGAACACAACAGTTTCCTCTCATATTAGCACATCCTCACAAAGCCACAGTTCAATGCCAAACAAAACTGCAATGCTTCACAACAGCAATCAAAGACTTCATTTTACAATTCTTAGTTTAGTCAAGATCTTGTTTCCAGATCGTGATTGTCTCATTGTTTTTGCAGAGCATGGCAATTTGAAACCTATTATTGAGTATGAAGATGAACTGTTCACAAAACTGGCAAAAGAAGGCTATCTTGTTACGAACAGCTTCATTCCTCATGAAAATGCAACTACTTCTCCCACAAGGCTTCAGCATACAGGTGTTTGTACTCTACACATTTTGATGGCTCAGTTGTTTGAAAGAGAAGCCATTGACAAGAATATCAAGTCTATATTCACTGTGATAAAACCAAGATGGTCAGATGACTATTTTCTATTTTTGTTCCAATCCCAGAATCAGCTTCCAGATGGAATCTGTGATCTCTATTGGACAAAGTTTACATCTAGAATGAGAAATAAACTCTTTGTTATCCTCACCATGCATAGAGGGATTCAGAAGCTGTTCAGGTGTGTCAAAGATTACACCTCACAGAGGAACATTTTCATTCAATTACCAAACATAAGAAATCCAACCAACTTGAGAGTTGAACATAATTATAATTTGAGGGGTATTTTGTATCCTGAAGACTTTACACCTATAAATGGAAAGTTGAGATCTGTGGATTTCATGCTATCTCATGGAAATGATACTGAATTTGAGGTGGAAACAAATCACATGCAGCCAATACTACGTCTTCTTCAATTCAATCTAACATTAAGGATTATGAGACACAGAAACAAGGGTACTGGGAATTTTCTCCAATCTTTCTATAATAATGAGCTCAACGACATTAATGGAAAATATCAACTGATTCCTAATATGGGGCAGGTTTACAGTTGCAAGGAGTTACGTTGTGTGAAGACTAAAACGCCCCTGAAAGCCAATTATTCTAAGCACTTATATAATGCAAGAAAAAACCACTATCAGTATACTATGCCATATTCACATGACTCAATGGCCTTTGTGATAAGAACATCAGTTAAACTTCAAAGCTGGTACACTGTTGCTTTGGCATTCAGTGCAGAAGTTTGGATTACCATGTTTTTTTGTGTGATTGCAATATCACTTTCAAGTAGATTGCTGGGGTATTCGAAAATATTTCTTGGGAATGTTTCTAAAAAGCACACATCACTATTAAAATGGAATGCATTGGAAATTATGATGGCAAATATTAAATCATACTTTTGTGGCCACCTTCCCAACCACTTGAATTATGAGAGAAATAAGAATTTTTTCTTATCCTTCACATGGTATTGTATGCTTCTTATCATACTAACTTTTTACAGTTGTATGACAATATCACTTTTGATTAGAAAGCCATTTCTAAAGAAGCCAAGTACTTTTTGTGAGTTATTAGGAAATAAAGATATTGACATATGGACAGATGCCATTACTGCTCTTTGGTTTGCAAAGTTTTTAAACCCAGAGTTTGATCAGAGATATAGGCTCTTCATTGAAAATGATGATCTCAAATGCATCGAAGCAACATTAAGTAATGGAACTATTGCATGTGTAAATGATAGAGAATTGCTTTTCAACAAACTAATGCAAATAAACAAAGGGAACAAAAATATACCCATTTGTGTGAATGATGGAGGCGAGTGCCCATTTTTATATGGTTTTTTAGTGTCAAAGCATGCACCTTTCCTAAATGCTTTGAACAGAGCTATTCAGCAGATCATGGAAACTGGTCTTCAAGAAAAGTTTGCACTTCCACAGGCCAAAGGTATACGTCCATGCAGATTGTGCACATACTCTATGACTCAGAAGGAAAAGCTCACTGTCGCGAATGTTTTCAGTCCAATGGTTTTGCTAGTATGTGGCATCCTGCTGGGATTTATGATATTTCTACTTGAGATCTTAACCCATGTG
>JADMIO010980241.1_pt1 | contig 40296 bp, 40 predicted proteins | sample 8958161 | NCBI WGS metagenome assembly JADMIO01 (sample SAMN16585339, study PRJNA669376) | soil metagenome | isolation source: Crop rotation soil | place: USA: Cullars Rotation, Alabama | collected 2011
CGCGACAACTTGTCCACGTGGAATTCTAAGCTTAGGATCCCAATGTGCTGGAAAGAGCACAGGCTTAATCATCGTATAATATCCAATACTTAGCAAAACTTCACAAGAAAAGCCAAATAATCATCCAGTGACATCACTTCAGCCATGCTACTGAACAAAAAAAACACATGACTAAAAAGTAAGCGAAGAATCCAAAAATCGATCAACACACGACGGTCTAAGTTGGGGTTAGATTACCTGGGAAGCACTTTCCGACGATGCGGAGAATACGATTGCCGAGTTTGTCAGAGCCTTCAGAGCTGAAGAACTGCAGAGCATCGAGATCAGAGAAATCCTCATCTGATACAAAGACCTGAGCGCAGTCGTGCCAGTTATCCGGATCCTGGTCTTGGGCTTGTTGCCTCTCTTCGTGAGCTAGAAAAGGCCTGGCGTCTATCCCCAAATCGGAAGCCAACACCAGAACGGAGAAATCATCGTCAGTCGATGAGCTCGCCATCACATTAGTCGAAATTTATTGTTGGTGGCAGAGAAGGAGATTGTTGCGATTAGGTCGCGCGTGTTGAAGGATGAAGAGGTTGGTCGGTAGCCACTGATAGAAAGATTTTTTGTCACGAGTAAGCAATATTTACGTAACGTGACGGTTATGCGCTTCTAATCCAAAGTATGAGTAAGAGATAAATACAAGTCCTTAGCTGTACCATTAACAGCAATTAAGTCCTAACAGAATTTCTTCATTGAATTTAATACTTAAAAATATTTTATTATCTAGTATTTGTTAAAATTCAAATGTCGTTTATAAAACGGAGATATTTTACATCCGAATAAAGACATGAGAAAAAAAGTCAAGAACCACGTGTAGGATCTCCGCTTCTAGCTGATCGTCTATCCTACCCATCGTCGCCTAGTCAGTCGCTTCTGAAGGTCACCTCTGACCGGAGACTGTCTCTCATCCAGCCAAAGTGGCTTTGGAGCTTCTACATGCCTCTCCTCTGGGGTCGGGGATGGTCGAATCGGGTCAGGGAGGACTGCCAGACAAGGCGGTCGTGGCTACTTTGTTAGACCCTATGAAGCTTTTTTGGAATATCGACCTGGTAGATAGTATTTTTTCCATGTCTTAAGCATCTGTTATTCGAAGTCTGCCGCTTAGTCGGAATGAGGCGAGAGATACTTTGATTTGGAGGGGTACGACTACTAGGAAGTATTCAGTGAGAAGTGGGTACCATAACTTGGTATCTCCAAAATCTATAGAGGTTCGGGTCGATCGGGATCAGTGGTGGGATTTTCTATGGAGCCTTTGTATCCTGCCAAAGCTGAAAAACTTTATTTGGCGACTGTGTTTGAATTCCCTGCCTACACGTCTTAATCTGAGTTCCCGAGGGATGTCGGTTGAACTGGCATGTCTATGTTGTGGTAATTATAGTGAATCTGTTGAGCATCTACTGTTGGACTGTGCCTTCACAGTGGGTGGGGGTATGGGCGGCTTCACCTACTGGTTGTTCACTGCCGAGTCTAAGGACAAATGGATGGGTTGGTTGGTTCGGAGGGTTGAGAAGATTCTGATCGGTGGAGAATTTGGAATGCGTGATTTCTATACTATGGTCTTTATGGACTTCACGAAATGGAAGAGTGTTTATGTGGCCGAACCAGAACAAGTGGTAATACTGAGAGGCGGGAGGTTACTCTCAGACTACAAGGAGCATCTTGAGCTAGAGGAGCGAGAGGACAACGAAGAAAGTACCAGATCAACAGTTACTCCTGCGTGGTGATTCATGCGAATATTCTATCTTTTTATGTTCGTTTATGTGACTATTTTCGGATAAAAAATAGAGTATTTCACCTATTTTCCCTACTCTTTGCAGGTTTATGAAAGTGGAGCACTCGGAGCCTACCTTAACCAGACAGTAAATGGAAAGCACGGAACGTGAACCACTAGACTTGAACCTGGACTGATCAAATGCCTTGGAGTCAAGGAACGGACCTGGACTGGGCTCGCGCACACCAGATCCATGAAGCGGTCACCATTGGGCCAAAGTAGTCAGCCTTCATGAAGAGTCCACCTTGGCCTAAATCAGCACGCGACCCAAGTTCAGAAGACTTGGAGTTCTGTTCAAGTTAGAAACCCTAGTTTACTTAGAATAGAACTCTCTTGTACACTATAAATAGACTTGTACTCTAAGGCAGTTGTATCTTTTTTCCGAATCTTACATTCGAACCCCGTTTACGGCTTAGTGTTTAATAAAGTTTAGTCTCGTTTTCGTTTATGAGTTTTTCTTTATTATTCATGATTTTAGCTATGTCCATGAGTAGCTAAACTCATCGTTCTTGGTGAGGGTGTAAAGTGGACAGTGTATGTTTGTGAAGCTTCGTGCTACATAACTTCTTGGGGCTGTGTTCGAAGGAGACTTGGAGATAGATCAAGTTGCAACCTTGACCGACGGTTTACAAGATAGATTGACACCCTGCTTGGACCGTCTGATAGTTTGTTCGTTTGAGTGAAACGATTAACGTCAGCTTATGGAGATTGATCACCTTCGCATCCTTGACCGCAATTTACAGTCGACAGCCTTGACCGGGTGACACGCTCAAGGTTGAACCCAGCAGACAACGAGATAGTAACTCGAGTAAGTTTTCCTTTGATTTTATTCCTAACCAATCTTTGACAGGATTAGGGTCTCAAGTGCGAGATAGCCTGAGAATAAAGTATGTTCCTTTGACGCGAATACGGTCTGCTCTGACAAAGTGGTCCAGAGTTCAACCCTTGACACGGCTTGGACCACCATAGAAAGGAATTGGTATTGGACTGACAATCCTTTACCTTGAGCACACTGCAGCCACTAAGGAGTCAACAATCAGCTTATGATCAAACATACACGGGAGTCCAGAATACACGCCCTTACCAGGAATCTCTCAACCTATTGTTTCACAACCAATCACTATTTCAACCTGTGACTTCGATCAACATACATCCCTGTAAGTTGACCGAACCCATTTCAATTCAGTTTTGTTTAGTTTACTTCGTTTCTTTTAGTTTAATTTCAGGTGGCGGGCAGCCAACAAACATTCACTCACCATTCGACAATCATACACTTTTCAACATCAATCAAGAAGAAATTCGCATATCGCATTATCCTCTCCGTGGACCGACCCTCTTACCACTACTACAGTTTACTGCATAGTGATAAGTTGTATCTACATTCTAACCCCCATTTCATTATCATTATCTAATTTGAAGTGCTAACGACAGGCTCTATCAAATTTTGGCGCCGTTGCCGGGGAGGATTGTTTAAATTTATTTTTTGATTGTTTAAGTTTAGTGTATGAAAACCAGGTCTTCAGGAGAAGAGCCCATTTCACCACTTTCAGAACCACAACAGCAGAAACAGCTCCGCGCAAAGGCAGCTAAACTAGACCCCAGCAAAGACGTCTACAAGTTTGACGATCTAAGAGACGCACTCAACGTTGACCCCCATCAACCCGTAGCGATGGCGATGACCGCTGAGCAGCTAGCAGAATTGCAACGCGAACTTGAAGCCGAACGAGAGCGCCTCAGGAAAGAAGCTGAGGACAGACCTAGGCGACAAGGCTTCTACGAGGATGATGGAATCTACAATAATGACAGACCCCGTGAAAGAACGAACTACTCACCCATCGTGCGACCAGGACCAGAAGGAGACTGGGCACTCAAAACCAACATCATAGCCAACTTGCCTAAGTTCCATGGTGGTCCCATTGAGAACCCTCACAACCACTTGAAGTTGCTCACCAACCAGATTGAGACCATCAAGCCACCCAACATCAACATCGACCTAGCGAAGTTGAAAGCGTTTCCATGGACTATGGAAAAGTCCGCTCAGGTATGGTTTGATAGTTTAACTCCAGGTTCAATTACCACATGGGAGCAAATGGCAGAAATTTTCTTGAGAAAGTATTGGTCAAAGGATAAGGTAGACAATTTTGAAAAAGAAATAGTTGCCTTTAACCAAACTAAACATATGACTTATTGTGAGTACTATCGTAATTGGATTGCTACCCAGGAACTATGGCCACTAACCTCCTTATCAAGGAAACAGATTATTGGTTATTTTATTTCAGGTTTAAAGGCCGAAGAAAAGGAAAAGCTTGCATGGTACGTAGGTGGAAATCTTAACCAGATGACCAATACTGAAAAGATGGAGCTCCTGGAGAAGGTCTATGGAGTAAGAGCTGCTCAAGAGGACGATGAGGATTCCACTCCAAAAGGTCTGCACCGATTGGAGTCAAGAATGAACAAGATGCAGGACTCAATGGATGACCTGAAGACTAAGTCAGTCTATGCGGTCAAAGAAAACACTCAAGAGGTATGCAATTTTGTTACAGATGATTTGGTTTCTAACCCTAACGATGTCTCTGTGCAAAATGAGGACGAGTTGATTCCGGTCAACGCGGAATACACTCAAAACATACCTCCCAGTAAAGGATTTCCATTTGGAGGAGCTCAACATACATTCAGGTATCGCTCTGGGTATAATCAGCAAAATGGATCCGGATGGAATCAGCAAGGAGGTCAAAGCCAGAACCAGAACCAGAATCAGCAAAGTGGTCAAGGTCAAGGCCAAAACCAACAAAGGGGTTCAGGTCAAGGGAACTGGAACAACAACCAAGGTCAAGGAGGCTGGAATAATAATCAAGGTCAAGGTCAGAACCAAGCTCAACAGCGAGGTTCAGGACAAGGAAATTGGGACAACAATCAAGGTCGTCAACAGCAAAATCAGCGCAACGTTGACCCCCTTGAAGCCTACATGACCAGGAATGATGCAATGATGAAATCCCTCCAGGAACAAGTCCAACTATTGATCAATGCTGGGTAAAAAAACCAGACTGGAAAGTTACCCTCAACCACAGAGAACAACCCAAAAACACTTCATGCGGTGACTCTGAGAAGTGGGACTGTTTTGCCCGAACTGGTCAAGGAAGCAGTGGTCAAAAGACCTAGAAGATCAGACCCAGACCCCAACTCACCAGAGGGTGCCAAACAGTTTGATCTATCCCTAGACCAATTCCTATACCCCAAATAGAAGGGAGACATGCTGAGTGGACTAGGGTCAGCATACAAACAAAGCACTTACGGTTCAAAGACCCCGAACCAGTCCAAGCCAGACATCGCCATTGACCCCAAGCCTAAGTCAAAGGTCGATGCTGATCCAGTATTCCCCTACCCCGCCAACATACCAGTCGCTCAGAAGAAAGCAGAAGAAGAGGCCGAAATACTCTTGGTGTTCAGTAAGATTGCGGTCAACATTCCTATGTTGACCTTAGTTGCAAAAATTCCTTCTTATGCTAAATTTTTGAAAGAAATTTGTTCTAACAAGAGGAAGTTTGCAGAGAAAGTTAAGTTGCTTGCATCAGTAGCTTCACTAACTTCTAAACAGATGCCAGAGAAGATGCCCGACAAGGGAATGTTTACAATTCCTTGTATCATTGGAGAAAGGACGATCACCAAAGCATTCTGTGATCCAGGTGGAGGCATCAACATGCTCTCACTCCATGAGTATGAAAGCATGGACATGGGACCGCTCAAGGCAACCACTGTGACCATACAGGTAGCTGACCGGAACATTGTCATTCCCAAGGGAGTGGTGGAGGATGTTCTGGTCAATGTTAACGGCTTTATATATCCTGTTGATTTTTATGTCGTTGACCTTAACCCTGATTTACCTTCTTGTCACACTGAGGTTTTGTTAGGTAGACCTTTTCTGAGCACTGCTAGGGCTAATATGAATTTCTTTGAACATTCTATAACTCTAGAGTTTCTTGGTGACTTTGCTACATTTCATATGACTGATGATATTTCAAATGATGCAGTTTGCGTCAACCGCATTGATGTGATTGACTTAGCTGTTGAAGAGTTTAGGAATATAGTCAAGGATCCACTCGGATTTGTACTAGGCAGCAGTTTAACCCCGAAAACATTGACTGCAATAAAGGAAGTCCAAGGTCCACAGAGAGACCTAACCAAGGAACTGGACGCATTAGAGAGGAGCAGACCATACATGTCCAGCAATTTCCTTGATCTTAAACAAGAGTCCAAGCCGGACAGACTCCCTTCAATTGTGCAAGCCCCTAAACTGGAACTCAAACCTCTGCCAGCCAATTTGAAGTACGCCTATCTCGGCAAGGAGGAAACACTACCGGTCATAATCTCATCAAAGTTGACCACCGAGGAAGAAAACCAACTAGTTCAACTTTTGACGGTCAATAAGAAAGCTATGGGATGGACCCTTGCAGACATTCCTGGAATATCACCATCTATATGCACACATAAAATCCACACTGAGGCGGATAAGAAGCCAGTACGTCAACCCCAGAGGAGACTCAACCCACCCATGATGGACGTGGTCAAGAAGGAGATCATCAAGCTCAAAGACGCAGGTATCATCTACCCTATATCAGACAGTGGATGGGTGTCACCAGTCCAGGTTGTGCCCAAGAAGACCAGAATCACTATAGTAGAAGGAGAGGATGGGGTCAAGAGAGCAAAACGAGAACAAAATGGGTGGAGAGTCTGTATTGACTACAGACGTCTCAACCTCGTTACTAAAAAGGATCACTACCCTCTACCTTTTATTGATCAAATGTTAGAACGATTGGCAGGAAAATCTCATTATTGTTTCCTAGATGGATTTTCAGGTTTCCATCAAATCCCTGTGGCGCTAGAGGATCAAGAGAAGACTACGTTCACTTGCCCCTTTGGCACATTTGCCTATAGGAGAATGTCATTCGGTCTATGCAACGCACCAGCAACCTTCCAACGATGCATGACGTCCATTTTCTCTCAATATGTAGAGAAAACTATGGAAGTATTTATGGATGATTTTACAGTTCATGGTTCAGATTTTAACAATTGCCTTGCTAACCTTGAGCAGATTTTGCAGCAGTGCATCAAATGCAATTTGATTCTCAATTACGAGAAATGTCATTTCATGGTTGACCAGGGCATTGTTCTCGGTCATATTGTTTCTAAGCAGGGCATTGAAGTTGACCCCGCCAAGATCGCCACGATCAAGAATCTTCCATACCCTTCATCGGTCAAAGATGTAAGGAGCTTTCTTGGACATGCCGGTTTCTACAGGAGGTTTATCAAAGACTTCTCAAAAGTAGTTGAACCCATGTGCAAATTATTACAAAAAGGAGAGGACTTTGTGTTTGATCAACCTTGCAAGAATTCGTTCAATATCCTCAAGGAGAAGTTGACCACCGCACCGGTAATCCAGAAACCCGACTGGGACTTACCTTTTGAGCTCATGTGCGATGCAAGTGACAAAGCAGTTGGAGCCGTGCTTGGTCAAAAGAGAGGCAAAGAATCGCATGTGATCCAATATGCGTCTAAAATGCTGGACGAAGCTCAACAAAACTACACTACCACAGAGAAGGAGTTTTATGCTGTTATTTTCGCTTTAGAAAAATTCCGTTCTTATATTGTTGGTGCTAAAGTGATAGTTTATACTGACCATGCAGAATTACAACCCTTGATGAAGAAACAGGAGTCCAAACCACGTTTAACACGTTGGGTGTTACTTTTGCAGGACTTTGACCTGGAGCTTAGAGACAAACCAGGTAAAGAGAACTTAGTGGCGGACCATCTCAGTCGATGCTTCCCAACAGACATGGCTCAGAGAGATAACACTGAGATCAAAGCAGAATTCCCGGATGAGCACCTCTATTCGGTCCATGTTAGCCGACCTTGGTTCGCTGACATGGTCAACTATTTGGCCACAGGAAAATTCAATGGTACCTTGGAGCCTCATGAGAAAGCAAAAATCAGATATGATAGCAAGTATTACTTATGGGATGAACCCTATCTATGGAGACGCGGCTCAGACCAAATCCTCAGGAGATGCATCCCAGAGCATGAACAACAATCTGTGCTTAACTTTTGTCATTCATTTGCATGTGGAGGACACTTTGGACCTAGGAAGACGGCATTGAAAATCCTAGAGTCCGGGTTCTTTTGGCCTAAATTATTTCATGACAGTTATCACTTTTGCAGGACATGCACTGAATGTCAGAAGATGGGGTCAATAAGCAAGCGGAATGAACAACCTATGAACCCAATTATTTCTGTCGATATCTTTGATTTATGGGGTATTGGTTTTATGGGTCCATTTCCTAATTCTGATGGCAATCTATATATTTTTCTTGCAGTTGACTATGTATCAAAATGGGTAGAAGCAAAAGCAACCAGACTTAACGATGCCAAGACCGTGGTCAAGTTTCTTAAGTCCAATATACTCAATCGCTTTGGCATACCCAGAGGGATAGTTTCTGATCGAGGTACACACTTTTGCAACAAAGTGGTGCAGTCACTGTTCACCAAGTATGGTATCACCCACCGAGTCAGTACCGCTTACCACCCTCAGACCAATGGGCTGGCAGAATTGAGCAACAGAGAAATCAAAAACATTCTAGCTAAGACGGTCAACCTTGACCGCAAGGATTGGAGTCAGAAATTAGATGATGCTTTATGGGCATACAGAACTGCCTATAAGACTCCAATTGGAATGACTCCCTACAAACTGGTCTATGGAAAGAATTGCAACTTACCAGTAGGGATCCAACACAAAGCTGACTGGGCAATCCGGAAGTGCAACTTTGACTATGACCAGGCTGGTAAAGAAAGGAAATTGAACCTCCACGAGTTGGAGGAACTACGCAGTCAAGCCTATGACAACCAATTGATCCAGAAGATGAAGATGAAGGAATACCATGACAAGAAGATAGTGCCTAAAGATCTTCACCCTAGACAGAGAGTTCTTTTGTTCAACTCATGGTTCAAGTTATTCCCTGGGAAGCTCAAGTCCAAATGGACAGGTCCATACACCATCACTGAGATACTGCCCCATGGAGCAGTCAATGTTGAAGATGAAAATACTGGTTCAGTATTTAAGGTCAATGGACAACGAGTCAAGCCCTTCTTAGGCGAGATTGATAGAAACATTGACCGGGTGGGATTGTATGACCCACCATCCCTTGCAGATTGATCCAAGATCCGAGGTCAAGCCTAGGACCATAACTAAGGGAGCTCAATGGGAGGCAACCCATTTTGTTTCGACATTTTTTTTTACTTTTCTTTTAGTTTTAGTTTCTTTAGTCCTTTTATCTTTAATTTTTATTTTTACCACACATTGACTACCTGGTTCGTCCACTGTGCAGAACTAATTGACAGAGCTAAAATTGCAAGAAAAAACGGAAAAGGGATTCTTTTATTCAAAGGCAAGCCGAGTACAGGAACAAGAAAAGTTAGGGTTATTCCCTTTACATCAAAGTGCAGCCAGCCCCCTCTTCAGTTGGATATTGCTTCAGGAAGCAATCCAGCACCTCGTTCCAGGTCATCAGCTTCCTCCTCATCATTGAGTTGAACTAAGTCCTCGCCGGACCCTCCAGAGACCATGGGAACGCCATCAGCAGCGCAGCATCCCTGTCCAAAAAGTATGGTTTGCGTTCGCATACCACACGCATCAGGTCCAGCCAATGCTTGAGAGAATGGTCACCTGAGTCGCCCCTGAACTTAGGGAGACTGTTGATTTGCCACTTCATGTCCCAGTGACGGGTCCGCTTCGCTGGCCTCCTGCGCGGAACCCATCCACGCCGGACTGGTGACCGGCATACAGGATCACTGAACCCACCGGGAGAGTCGGAATCAGTCTGCACCCCTGTTCTCAGCCGCGCTAGCACCGGAACCTTCAGCTGGCGTCAGCTACGGGGTTTTGTCACGGCAAAACTAGGAACCCCAAAATTCTTGAGTGGCAGAGAGGAAGAAGAAGCACCAGCATCCATGATTTTTTCTTTTTGCTTTACAGAGAGGAAGAAGATGAAGAGATGGTGATAGAAGTTGATCTTGAGTGGGTATTTAAAGAGAACCAATTCTTATGAGAGTAGGACTCGAGGCGCCAACCGACCTGCCACTTGTCCAATCCGCGCTCTCCAATACATCAAAAGACACAGCGCGGGAAGATGGAGAGCCTTGACTCTAGGCCTTAGACCTCAATTGGGCCGAAAGCCCAGATTGACGAAGGCCAAGTTCTGATGGTAGCCGCTGCAGACTCAGCGATTTGACATCTGACATCAGTCTCCCAGACCTAGAGAACCACATTCACGGCAAAGAGAATGATGGGCGCGGGAATTTAGGAGCTGATTACTCACCCACTACATCACTTATAACCGTTGGAACCCTAGACTGACTATTTAGATCCAATCACTCCACCCCAACTCTACTTTCACCACCGCCACTCTCTTTCTCACATTTTCAAACCCCAAGTAGACCTGCATCCCAGCTCATCCCTTCCGGCCATCATGTCTGACGCTTCCGACAGTGAAAACCGGCCCCATTCCCCCGACCAAGGGCAGACCGACTCCGGTTCCTCCAGTCACATGACCAATTCCAGCACCGCCCTGGCCATCCAACCCCTTGACGCTATCTATTCTGAAGGCACCACACTCGCGGCGGCACGACGGTCTCTCAAAAGGGCGCGTAAACCAGCTGCAGGGGCCTCTAAAAAGGTCAAACGATCCAAGACAGCCAAAGTTGAAACCCCCTCTCATGCGGTCAAAGCTAAGGGAGTCCAGGATAGCTCGGCCATAACTTTGGCCGAGCAAGGTATCACTTCTAATTCCCTCTTGAGCTCAATTGCTTCTCGTTACCCATACATGACTGCGCGCAAGGAAACTGACACGCACGCACTTGAGCTTTTGGATTCATTTTTCATTCCTCCACATGTCAGTTTTGATTTCTCATTTTTAGATCAAATTGGGTTGTCTAAGAACATTAGGGAATTCATTACTGGTATAGGGTGGGAGTGTTTTCTGTTGGAATGCACTGATTTACCGGTATACAGAGAACTATGCCTTGAATTTTATTCTGCCTTGAGGGTCGATGAAATGCTCTACAAAAGGAAAAACATGACTGTTGCTGCTGCTATTAAATTTTATCTGTTTGGAAAAGAGCATGCTTATTCTTTTCTGGAGTTTAATGAATTGCTAGGTTTCTCTTCTCTGCGCGACTGTCACTGCAATCCCCAGGGAATGGGACATGCACCTACATTATTCAAGCTTGACCGGCATCACTGATCTAGAAAAATACACAGCAGATAACAAATTCGGAAGCAGGATTCTCAACCCTGAGCTGCGCCTAATTCACCGCATCCTCGCGGTCAACTTGTCTGGCAAGAATGAGAAAGACATGAGCGCGATGAGCCGGCCAGAAATCTTCCTCCTAGAGGCCATGCTTGAACGCCGGCCGGTCAACCTTGCGTACTGGCTCGCTGGTGCTTTCCGCGGCTTCTTACGGTCAAAGAAAATCTTCTTTGGAGCTCTCATTACAAAAATCGCCCATCAGCTCGCTCCAAAGAACTTCAAATTTGACTCTCTGCAACCCTATCACATTCCTCAAACGCTTACTTTCAGTTCCCTTGACAATCAAGGGTTTTGGAACATTTTTGACGATTTTCTCTTTTGTGAACCAGGATTCACACCGCCAGGAGAACAGGTGAAGAGCAACAAACACCTGCGGACGTTCAAGTACATCGACATCCATTCAGAACAAGCGCAGCCGATTCTGGTCAGGCTCCACACAGAGCTCCAAGAAAAAGAAAGGCAGCGCCAGGAAATGGAGGCACAGGAGGCGTTAGCCGCTCCAGCCCCGCCAAAGAAAAAGAAGGAGAAGACGGTCAAAGGAGTTCCACCCCAGCTCGTGATCAAAGATTCAAATCCTGCAGTCCAGACTCCACCTGCCGACCAGGCTGCTCTATCCTTGACCACCACCTCTGAGGTCAGGGAAACGATCCAAGTTGACCAGCAAGTCCCCATTGAGCAGATAGTTACCCCACCTAATGAACAATTTATTCCGTCTGGTGCGGACGCCATCTCTCTTGCTGTCAACATAGGACGGATAGCAGTCCAGGATGCAGGAGGAAGTGACGGACCTAGCGCAGGCCATGGCGCTGATACTCCAGGGGACGCTCAAGGGAATGAGACAGAACCTACTTCAGCAACCGCAACCCAGACTCTAGAAGTAGTCTTGACCACTCCCCCTTTGACCACCTTACAGGGAAAGGCGGTAGTCCATGCCGAACCGCATGTCCTCAATACACCAGAAACCTCTGCTTTGGAACACACCGTTCCAGACACCGAGGATGCCACCGAGAATAGCACTGGACAAGCAGAGGTCTCGACTACTGCTGGATGTGTCGGGTCTAGCGCAGTCCAAAATGAAGCTAGTCAACAGCAGCCGCTCACTCCACCACCTGAACCAGCTGCGCAAGTTGTGAACCAAGTCCCGAATCCGACCCCCTCAGCCACAGCAACACTCTTGCCTCTTACTAACCAGAATGACCCTGGTCAATCTTCTAGTGCCGCAGCGACAATGACCAATCCTTCCACAGATCAACATGAACCAGAGCGGCAGCTGATTGTCACCAATCCAGCTCCAAACTCTACTACCGAGGGAATGGATTTTGAGGCGGCCGTCGGCAAGAGTTTCGAGGTCCTCCAGCAATGGTTTACCCACATCGACACTCGGATACTGACGTTGGGCCAGTCGGTCAAGTCACGCTTTGAGGACTTGGCCCGGGACCAGCAAGCTGCCAGTCAAGTACGCTCGGAACCGGAGACCAATAACCTGGTTCTGATCCAGGAGCATCTCGCTGGGTTGACCGCGCAGATCACTTCCATCACCACTGCCCAAACTGAATTGGCGCAAGCATTGAAGGACTCCACGGAATCCACCTCCAATCAGCTTGTTGCGCTCAGAGAGGACCAGCGGGAGAGCAGAACATCAACCGAAGCACAGCTAGATGCGCTCAGGAAGGAACATCAACAGCTCATCAACACGGTAAAGGAACTGAGGGAGGTCCCATGCCCCAAGTGCACCACAACTTCCCAGACCCCCACCAAGTTTCCTAAACCGTTCACCATCAAACCGCCAGCGGATGATCCAGCGGCGGGATTTTGAGCACTCCATGCACCATCACTTCCACCGGTCCAAGTTTTTGGACAAATCAGGTCGTCTTCTTTCCACTCTTTTAATTTTTGAACAAAGACAATTTTTATTTTTAAATGTGCCCTTCTGGACCGCATGAGGACATTGCGGTGTCTAAGTGTGGGGAGGGGTACCAGTACCTTTCTTTATTTACCCCTTTCAGTATTTCAATTCTTAGTTAAATTTTTCATTTTTTTAGGTATAGATTTTTTTTTTTTAGGTCAAGGTTTTGTTGTGTTTTGATTGACTGCATGAGTAGAGTCTGTCTTTTTCTTTTTCTTATTTTTGGTCAAGAAGTCTAGGATAGACCCACTTAGGTACTCAACCTTGCACCTTGACCCTATGCAGACAACATTGGACTATCAAGCTTAGCATTATTATGGTCTGGCAGTATTAGTATAACGTGGTCCATCAAACCAAATTAGAGGTTGTTAGAAGTGTGAGTCTTACCAGTTCAAGTTAAACAGAATTCTTTAGGTTAGGACTAGAGCTAGGTTGGCCGCATGTGTTTTCCCACAGTGTAGATTGGATCTTGAGCAGTCAAAGAGCAAGCATTGAGCACAAAGGTCACACATTACACGACCGCTCAAACATTCCAGACGATCAAAGTTCCAGAATTTTCAAAGAATATCAACTGAGCCACATCAAAATGCTCAAGGAACAAAAGCAAATCGAAGTTCACGGTGGAGCCAAAAACAGAAAAAAATCTCAAAACCAATCAAAGAAGCTCCACCAGTCAAAGTCTGAAGAAGAAGTGCTCAAACATCAGCACTGCTCAAGGGTACGATCGCAACCAGTGGGAGTTTCAGTTCACATGAACCAGATGAAGGTTCTAGTGCTCCTCTCGCAAAATTTCTGGACACTTGGGGACTCACTCTCTCGCGTGGTCAACTTAGTTGTAGGCTAATCTCTAGAACTCTATTTAGGTTGAACTAGCTAGATGATCACTTGTTTCAGGCTGTCTTTTGGGGAGACCGATCGGGCCAGGGTATAATTTTGTTCTTAGTGAGGGAAAGATGTCTATGCATAGGTCATCATTTTGTATGGAAGCGTATCTAGGCGGTTCAACTTCAAAAGCTTCCTTGACCACTTTTTGTATGCAGTCAAAGTCTGTCCTAGGGTGCCCTCAACATTGAGTCATTAACCTTGAGTCTTTTATTTCTTTCTTTTCAATTTTATTTTTAGTGTTTTGCTTGAGGGCAAGCAAAGTCTAAGTGTGGGGATGTTTGATTCATGCGAATATTCTATCATTTTATGTTCGTTTATGTGACTATTTTCGGATAAAAGATAGAGTATTTCACCTATTTTCCCTACTCTTTGCAGGTTTATGAAAGTGGAGCACTCGGAGCCTACCTTAACCAGACAGTAAATGGAAAGCACGGAACGTGAACCACTAGACTTGAACCTGGACTGATCAAATGCCTTGGAGTCAAGGAACGGACCTGGACTGGGCTCGCGCACACCAGATCCATGAAGCGGTCACCATTGGGCCAAAGTAGTCAGCCTTCATGAAGAGTCCACCTTGGCCTAAATCAGCACGCGACCCAAGTTCAGAAGACTTGGAGTTCTGTTCAAGTTAGAAACCCTAGTTTACTTAGAATAGAACTCTCTTGTACACTATAAATAGACTTGTACTCTAAGGCAGTTGTATCTTTTTTCCGAATCTTACATTCGAACCCCGTTTACGGCTTAGTGTTTAATAAAGTTTAGTCTCGTTTTCGTTTATGAGTTTTTCTTTATTATTCATGATTTTAGCTATGTCCATGAGTAGCTAAACTCATCGTTCTTGGTGAGGGTGTAAAGTGGACAGTGTATGTTTGTGAAGCTTCGTGCTACATAACTTCTTGGGGCTGTGTTCGAAGGAGACTTGGAGATAGATCAAGTTGCAACCTTGACCGACGGTTTACAAGATAGATTGACACCCTGCTTGGACCGTCTGATAGTTTGTTCGTTTGAGTGAAACGATTAACGTCAGCTTATGGAGATTGATCACCTTCGCATCCTTGACCGCAATTTACAGTCGACAGCCTTGACCGGGTGACACGCTCAAGGTTGAACCCAGCAGACAACGAGATAGTAACTCGAGTAAGTTTTCCTTTGATTTTATTCCTAACCAATCTTTGACAGGATTAGGGTCTCAAGTGCGAGATAGCCTGAGAATAAAGTATGTTCCTTTGACGCGAATACGGTCTGCTCTGACAAAGTGGTCCAGAGTTCAACCCTTGACACGGCTTGGACCACCATAGAAAGGAATTGGTATTGGACTGACAATCCTTTACCTTGAGCACACTGCAGCCACTAAGGAGTCAACAATCAGCTTATGATCAAACATACACGGGAGTCCAGAATACACGCCCTTACCAGGAATCTCTCAACCTATTGTTTCACAACCAATCACTATTTCAACCTGTGACTTCGATCAACATACATCCCTGTAAGTTGACCGAACCCATTTCAATTCAGTTTTGTTTAGTTTACTTCGTTTCTTTTAGTTTAATTTCAGGTGGCGGGCAGCCAACAAACATTCACTCACCATTCGACAATCATACACTTTTCAACATCAATCAAGAAGAAATTCGCATATCGCATTATCCTCTCCGTGGACCGACCCTCTTACCACTACTACAGTTTACTGCATAGTGATAAGTTGTATCTACATTCTAACCCCCATTTCATTATCATTATCTAATTTGAAGTACTAACGACAGGCTCTATCACGTGGCAATGATCTACCTGTCGTACGGTCTTCAAATATATATAATAATAAGGAAATTAAGGTATGTCGTATGTGGAGTAAAACTTATCACTATGGTGTAAATAATGCAGTAGTGGCAAGAGGGTCAGTCCTCAGAGAAGTTGGTGGTCAACTGTGACTGAAGTTGAGTACGTATGATGCTCTCTGAATGGTTGAGTATGTCGGCTACACGCCACCTGAACATAAAGTAGACTGGTGATAATAAAAAAGAATTTAAACAACCGCCCAACTTACAAGTGAAGTTGAACGAGAAGGAAATTTAGAGTGTGGTTAAGTATTGATTATAAACAATCGATGGTGGAGTACATTCCTAGTGAGAGTTCGATAGGCCACAAGTGATACTTGATCATTAGCGCAGGGATGGACTCAAGAGACCATAGCGTGCTATAGATAGGAGTATGGGTACCTCCCTATCCTACTTTCCTCTTCAAACTGATCAGAGTATGGGTACCTCCCGCCGGATCCTGACCAAATTCTTGCGCCTCAGTCGCTGTCTCAAGCAAAGCTTTATGGTATAGAAGGAGACACAGCCTATTCCAAGGTATCTCGCAATTGAGACCCTAGTGTGCCAGACTGGTTAGAAATAGTATCAAAGAAAATACTTACCCAGGTTACTTTCCTGATGCATGCTGATCGTCAAGGTTGCGATGGTAAGTCTCGATCAAAAGGACAAAGGTGATCAGTCTCTACAATCTGATGTCGACCGCTTCACTTAATTAAACTTCAAGCTTCCTTTGAATACGATCCTTGAGTTGAAGCGCATTTTTGGCTTCACAAGTATACTCGGTCTATCTCACAAACTCACTAAGAATGAATGGGAATTTAGCTACGTCTGACTCTTTGTGGACATTTGGTCCAAAGGAACGCAAATCATAGACCTGGTCTGATGCAAGCACAACCTTGGAGCTTAGGAGATCACCAAGGTTTCTTCTAGCCACTCTTTGGAGCTTAGTTCGTGAGGAAGAAAATACAAGAGGAGCTCGAAGACTCCATCAAATGGACCATGTGCCTGCGTACGAGCTTGGTATGCCTCGACCAAGGCTCTAGCCCACATGGTGCCCCGACCGCCAGGGCAAGAGGGCTCATGTGCATGCGAACGAGCTTGGCACATCCAAACCAAGGCTCTAGCCCACTTGAAGCCATAGTTCGTGAACGGGAAGAATCAACTTTGCTCGACAGAACTTTGCTCGACCGCACCTTGCTCGACCGCAAGCTTCCTTCAGCGCTCGATCACAGTCGGTCAACATTGGGCGAGGTACTTGACTACTCTTCTCCTTCAGCGCTCGACTACTGTTGGTCAACCCAAGACCAAAGAAGAAGTAACCCTTTGTCCAAGGGAGCAGGGGCATTTGTGCCAATTAGCCAGACCTAGTTTTTGCTATAAAGTCTAAGAGATGTCATTCTTAGAACTTGCTTTTGTTATATCTAGGTTTTTACCAATATACTTAAGCCAACCGAGATTGCTAGCTTGTCTAGGAATTTCCCCTCTAATAAATTGGTTCCAACTGACTTGGAGACCATTGTTTAGTTGTAATCTACATTTGAATTAAAGAGTTTGTTCGGTTATAGATTGAGTAGAAAAGAGATTGCTTGACCACGTGATCAAGAGGTTTCTTTGGCAATTTATAATCCAGCTTTCTCAACCATCTTTCCATCTTCATATCTTCATCCATTTATCACTTCTACTATAACTTGAGTAGAGAAGAGATTGCTTGACCACGTGATCAAGATGTTTCTTTGGCAAGTTATAATCTGTAATTCCGCTACCATGTACTCCAAATTCCTCCATCAAACCCACAAATCCCTTCCTTTACACCATCAATGAGTCCAGATCCAAGATCCACAAGGCTAGATCCTTCATCGCACACCTCTTTTCCATCAAGATTCCACCTTTCTTGAAGACGAGTGCATCATTTGGCTAGCGGAGCCTTGGCCTTTGCTTGGATCAAAGTTTGTGAAGCACGCTTCAAGAGGTCAAAATTTTTCTTCACTCTCAAAATTTTTGTGTTCATCTTGGGTTCTTCAAACCTTCAAGTCTTCATCTTGATTTTTGTTTCTAAAAAAGAGACAAACTTTCACTCTTTTGATCTTATTCTCTTCAAAAATCAAGTCTTTTCCTGGTTGTCCTTTGAAGGACCACGAGTGTTGTGTCATTTTGTGTCACAAGACAACAAATTTCATTAACACACACTCACCTTGCATGAGTACGGTTTGGGACCACCACTTTCCCTCAACCTAAAGTGCACGTCTCCTTGTTTTCCATCATCTATTACATTTTCTTTGCATCAAATACTCATTTGCATTTTATCTTCTTCCTCTATCCGGTGATTAAACAAAGGTTTCACCTTTTCTTTGCATTTGACAATCATCAAACACCCATAAGCATATTATCTTCTTCCTCAAATCTTATAGTTTAAATTTGCATTTCATTTGCATCATTTTGTCTTCCACCTTTAACATTCTTCTTGTGCCAGTGTCAAGCCCTAGTGACAAAAAAAAACATAACACAAAAAAAAAAAACAGAAAAAGAGCAAGCTTTGATCACATTTGAAACTTCAAAGGAACTAAACAAACATTTTTCCTTTCAGTCTTGCCAAAAGAAGCAAGTCCCTATCATCCTCTTTTACTGCAACGGTCACAAGACAAACAGCACATGGGCAGTACCTTTTTTTGGCTAAAAACGCCACTTGCACCTTCTTCCTTATCTATTGCATTACCATTTCTAGTAACAAGCATTTGCATCCATTCATTCTGCATCTTCATTAGATGGAAAACAAGCTTTCCCTTTCATTTTAATTTCCTCTTCACATCTCTTCCTTTTGCAAGCTTATCTTCTTTTGTGTCTTCAAAGTTTTCTCCTTTTCCCTCTACGCTTATCATTCTTCAACCTAGATCTAGTGCAAATTATCACTTTGTTCTTGCATTAGCTAGCGTTGTCCAACTTTTCTTGAATCCCTGGTTTTCCTTGGTCAATTTCTTTTTGCTCATTACTCTTTAGAAGTCAGCTTTCTATGATTGGCTTGTATTTGGTACTCGTGAGTGAGATTGAGAGATTTGGGAGACCATTAGAGTGGAGTGTTATTGAGAGAAACACGTGAGGGAGTGACTTGATTTCTAACCCATATACAACTGTAGTTTGTTTCCTTTTTGCAGGTACATTTCCATGGAGGATCCCGGTCCCACCCCTCCTTCCTCTTCTATGTCTCCACTCCAAGTAGTCGACATCATGGCTGCCTTGGAGAAGATCAACTCCAAACTCGACCCTATCCATGCCAAACTAGACCAGCATAGTGCAGCAATTGATGCTTTGTGCACAGATCGAGCGATCAATCCCCTCAAGGATCCTTTCAAGGCCAAATCAAAGGCCTATGTCGATACTCCTAACCCCAACAAGCACAAACCCTTCAACCCCAATGCCACTTTGAAAATCAATGAGGATGAACCCATCTTTGAATCATCTTCTTCGAGTGCCAAAGAAATCTTTGTGGAGAAACTGATTCACTCAAATATTCTTATCTTTTTATGATCATTTACTTGACCAAATTGTATGAAAGATAGGATATTTCACCCCTTTTTCCCCACCTTGGACAGGTTTATGGAAGTGGAGCACTCGGAGCCAACCTTAACCAGACAGTAAAGGAGAAGCACGGAACGTGACCACTATACCTGAACCTTGATTGATCAGGTGTCCTGGAGTCAGCATTGGGCCTGCGCCAGATCCATGAAGCGGTCGTCATTGGGCCAAGGAAGTCAGCCTTCATGAAGAGTCCATCTTGGACTAAGCAAACGGCGCAGCCCAATTGTAGTCATCTTAGAGTTCTAGTCAAGTTAGGTTAGGGTTGCAAAACCTAGGTCGAACTTGTACTATAAATACTCTTGTACTCTAGGTCACTTGTATCTTTTATCAATCTTTTGCTACGGCACAATAAAGTTTAGCTTCGTTTTCGTAATGAGTTCTTCTTTATTTTCTATGTTTTTAGCTACGTCCATGAGTAGCTAAACTCATCGTTCTCGGTGAGGGTGTAAAGTGGACGTGTATAGTTGTGAAGCGCTGCGTCAATCCAACCTCTTGAAGCTGTATTCAAAGGAACTTGAAAATAGATCGAGTCGCAACCTCTGGAGACAATCACATACAAGTCTGACACCCTTGTTGGATTCGTTTAAGAGGTTTGCGATCGAGCAAAACGGTTTGGATCTATTCGTAGAGTCTGATCTCCTCTACGACTTAGATCTACACTTACAGTCGACAATCCTGACCGGGTGACACGCTCAGGATTGAACTCAGCAGGCACCGAGATAGTAACTCGAGTAAGTATTCTTTGATTTTATTCCTAACCATTCTTTGACAGGAATAGGGCCTCAATTGCGAGGTAGCTTGAGTATAAAGCGCGTCCCTTGACCGAATATGGTTCACTCAGACAAAGTGGTCCAGAGTTCAGCCCCTGACATGGCTTGAACCATTATAGAAGGAAACGACGCGCTGCAGCTATCAAGTGGTCAGCTATTTCGCTTGTGATCAACTATACACCGGGTCCAGAATACACGCCCTTACCGAGAATACTTTACCCTTATTGTTTACAACCAGTCAGCATTCCTCAACCATCGATCAACATACCTCACTGTAAGTTGACCGAAACCATTTCAATTCTGTTTTGTAATTTTAATTCTTTTCCTTTTAGTTACAAACCAGGTGGCGGGCAGCCAACAACCATTCACTCACCACTCAACAATTCATACACGATCAACATCGATCAGAAATCGAACAGCATATCGCACCATCCTCCCTGTGGACCGACCCTCTTACCACGACTACATTCATTTGTATAAGTGATAAGTTGTATCCTAATTCTACCCCTAATTCATTATCATTTATTAAGTTTGAAGTGCTAACGACAGGCACGATCAAATTTTGGCGCCGTTGCCGGGGAGGATTTTGTTCGATTTTCTTTTTTTGATTGTTTGTTTAGTGTATGAAAACCAGGTCTTCAGGAGAAGATCCCATCTCACCAGTTTCAGAACCACAGCGGAAGAAACAGCTCCGAGCAAAGGCAGCTAAAATCAATCCCAACATAGACACATTCAACATTGACCCCCATATTCCAGTAGAAATGGAAAACATAGAAGACATGAACCCTGAACAACTAGCAGCACTCCGACTCGAACTCGTAGCTGAACGAGAACGACAGAGGCTGCTAGCCGAGAACAGAGACAGACGACCAGGTTTCTATGAGGACGAAGGCGTCGAAGAAAACAACAGACTCCGTGAAAGGACTAACTACTCGCCCATCATACTGCCGGCGGCAGTCAACTGGGCACTCAAGTCCAACATCATAGCCAACTTCCCAAAGTTCCACGGTGGTCCAAGCGAGAACCCTCACAACCACTTGAAATCGCTCACCAATCAGATTCAGAACATCAAGCCGCCAGACCTCAATATTGACTTAGAAAAATTAAAAGCATTTCCATGTACCATGGAAAATTCCGCAAAGGTATGGTTTGATAGTTTAATTCCAGGTTCCATTACCACTTGGCAGCAAATGGCTGAAGCTTTCCTAAAGAAATATTGGACACAGACTAAGGTAGAAAATTTTGAGAAGGATATTGTTGCTGTCAATCAAACCAGACGTATGAGTTACTGTGAATATTACCGTAATTGGATTGCTACTCAAGAACTATGGCCACTAACCTCTCTGTCGAGAAAATAGATTATTGGTTATTTTATTTCAGGATTAAGGGCTGAGGAAAAAGAGAAGCTTGCATTATATGCAGGTGGCAATCTTGAAAGACTGACCAATACCGAAAAGATGAGACTTTTAGAGAAGATGTATGAAGTGAAAGCAGAGCAAGAGGACGATGAGGACTCTGCTCCAAAAGGCATGCACCGGCTGGAGTCAAGGATGAGTAAGATAGAGGACTCAGTGGACGACATAAAGGTTAAGTCAGTCCATGCAGTCAAGGAAAACACCAAAGAGGTATGCGATTTTGCTACAAATAATTTGATTGCTAACCCTAACGATGTCTCTGTGCAAAATGAGGACTAGCTAGTCCCAGTCAACGCGGCATACACTCAGAACATAGCCCCTAGCAAAGGATTCCCCTTTGGAGGAGCTCAACATACGTTCAGATACCACCAAGGATACAATCAGCAAAATAGCTCAGGATGGAATCAGCAGGGTGGTCAAGGCCAGAACCAGAACCAGAATCAAAATCAACAAAGAGGTACCGGTCAAGGGAACTGGTACAATAACCAAGGTCAGAACCAGAACCAGAACCAACAAAGGGGTTCAGGACATAACAACTGGAACAACAGTCAGGGTCAAGGCCAGAATCAACAGCGAGGTCAGGGAAATTGGGATCAGGGTCGTCAGCAACAACAGCAAGTAAACCCTGACTCCTTTGAAGCCTACAAAGCTCAGACTGATGCCACGATCGATTCACTAAAGGAGCAGCTTGCCCAGTTGATCAGCTCTCAGCAAAAGGGCAACAAAGGGAGTCTGCCCTCGACCACGGAGAACAATCCCAAAGGACTTCATGCCGTGACTCTGAGGAGTGGAGCAGTCCTACCAGATTTGGTCAGGGAAACAATGGTCAAGAAACCCAGAAGGACGGATCCAGATCTCAATTCACCAGAGGGTGTCGCTCAATACGATTTATCCTTAGACCAATTCTTGTACCCTAAGCAAAAGGATCCCATGACGAGTAGATCAGTGTCAGCACGTAGACAATGCCACTATGGTCCTCAGAATCCTGACCAATCCAAGTCGGATCCTGTTACTGACCCCGAGCCTAAATCAAGAGTAGAAGTCGAGCCAGTATTCCCATACCCAGCCAACATTCCAGCTGCTCAGAAGAAAGCAGAAGAAGAAGCCGAGATACTCTCGTTGTTCAGTAAGATCGCAGTCAATATTCCTATGTTGACTTTAATTGCAAAAATTCCTTCTTATGCAAAATGGTTGAGAGAAATATGTTCTAACAAAAGGAAAATTGCAGAAAAGGCAAAGCTGACCACTTCGGTCGCCTCACTAACTTCTGTACAGATGCCCGAAAAGATGCCTGACCAAGGAATGTTTACCATACCTTGCGTCATTGGAGACAAGGTTATCACAAAAGCATTTTGTGATCCAGGAGCAGGGATCAACATGCTCTCGGTCCATGAGTATGAAAGCATGGACATGGGTCCTCTTCAACCAACCAGTGTCACTATACAGGTAGCTGACCGGAACGTTGTCCTGCCTAAAGGGGTCGTGGAAAACGTTCTGGTCAACGTCAATGGCTTTATTTATCCTGTTGATTTTTATGTCGTTGACCTTAAACCTGATTTTCCCTCCTGCAGCACTGAGGTTTTGTTAGGGCGACCATTTTTAAGCACTGCTAGGGCGAAATTGGATTTCGTTGAACATTCTATAACCGTGGAATTTTTTGGGAAATTCACAACATTTGATATGTCTGAAGCCAATCCTAGTGATACAATTAGTGTCAATGGCGTTAGTATCAACAATTCTTTACTTGAAGAAGTAGGAAACCCCGCTACTAAAAATCCTTCTAAAGTTATGTTGTGCAGTAGCCTGTTGCACCTACCCCTGAGCAGAGACCCAGTTCAGAGGAAGCTGCAACTCCAGGAAAGAGAAGAGCTGCGCAGTCCAGGATATGCTGAGAGATTCTACCAGGCTCTAAAGGGAAAGAAACACCAATTCAAAAAGGTTGAAGAGGTGACTCCAGCATCATCGACTGATTCGGTGATCCTCCCAGGCGCAGAAAAAGATCTGACCCGACAAATGCTAATGAAAAAAAAAGCCCCCCTCTCCAATTCCGAGTTCAAACAGGTTCCTAAAGTCCAACATCCTGCATGGATCGGTCCACACACCATTACAAGACGACTTCGAGATGGGACAGTCCGTGACAAGAATGACAGCGCAGGGCTGACCCTCGCAGTCGAGGATCATGAACTTAAACCCCTCTGGGATAATCCTGATGAAGTTGTGGGCGAAGTGGATCCTGATCCACCTTCACTCAGGAACTGACCGTCCAACGCTCCCGGTCAAGCCTAGGACCATAACTAAGGGCGCTCAATGGGAGGCAACCCATTAGTTTTCTAAACCCTAATTCATTTTTTTTTATTTTCTTTTACTGTCCTTCTTTTCATGGGAGTTGATTACGTGATTTCCATTCAACATAGGAAATATTCAGGAAGAAGATAGCAATTGCAAAAGAGGAGTCTAATTATCATACATAAAGGGGAACAAATGACATTCTTCAAAATACGATTGCCCCATAAGGAGACACTGAAGCGGCGATCCCGCGAACTCCTTCAAAAAGTGGTCCATCATCTGAGGCCAGGTCATATGCCTCCGCCTCTTCAACCGTTTGAACCAGACCTTCGCATCACCCCGTAGGGAGTGCGGGAAGGCTATCAACAGCGCAGCGTTCCAGCAGAGATTCTCCGGCTTGCACCAGACGATGGAATCAAACAGAGTTAGTACGTGCTCCAGAGGATGGTGCTCTGGATGCCCGTCGAACTTCGGGAGATGATAAATCTCACGTCTAATACGCCAGTGTTTGAATTTGAGAGCTGCATAGAGCACCTTCTCCTCTGTATCTGGAATCCAGCGGTTCGGAATGGTAGAAAGCTCATCATCAGAAGAGTCCGACTGCATCCCCGTCTTCAACCGTGCCAGCACTGGATACTTTGGGATGCCGCGTCTGCTCCGACGTCTCTTCACGGCGAAACCTCTGACACCAAAATTCTTCTGCCCGCTCGCCATTCCTGCGCTCTATTTTCTTGTTGTTTTTGACAAAAGACAGAAAGAATGAGAGAAGATGAAGAGAATGGAGGCGTGTAGGGGTTATTTAAAGAGGAGAGTCATGATGGTTGCGGGAACCGAAGCGCCGTCTATCAAATCGGCACGTTCTCCAAACCCTCAAAAGTCACGGCATGCAGCAGACGAAACGTCTTGATTTGATGGGGGCGGTTGGCGCAGTTGGGCTTGGTGGGCTCCAGTCCAAACCACCGTGACCCATTCCGATTCGGGACTGAGCCCATTCCTTACTTCCTTGAGCAACTTTCCTGAGCACCTCAACTGGTCCAACTTTTTGGACTTAAACCAGGTCGTCTACTTCCCTTTCTTTTTTATTTTCTTTCTTTTCGATTCTTTCTCGCATGAGGACATTGCGATGTTCAAGTGTGGGGAGGGTCAACTTATGCATTTCCCTTTTCTTAGTTAAATTTTATATTTTTGAGTATGTTTTTAGTTTAAGTGTGGGGAAGTAATCCCGTTAGGATTACTTGACCACATATTCATGACCACCAGTCCGGATTTTCAAATCTCTGACCCAACGTGACCACTCAGGTATGATTGTTGTTCTCCATCTAAATTATGCATCATGAAAGCACTTTTTGAGAACCACATTTTTCAACATCATACACTAACTTCTATCTTGAAACATGCAATTAGGAATGGAGAATTTACAATGTGATTTTTGCAAACTCTTAACTATGTTTTGAGAAAACCACTTGACCGCCAGTTTTGTTTTTGAAAAGATCAAAATAGTCATCTAGAAAAAAAATACATCCTTTGATTTTATGGGACAAAGGTGCAGTCAATGGAAAAGCTCTGTTCCCAGCCAAACGAAGACTTTAAGTCTTCAAATTTTCAATGTTTTTATTTTTTTTTAAAAGATGTTTGGTTTCGAAGCAAAGCTCGAGCACGAGGCAAAGGTGGTAACCCGAAAAGGGTAAGCTCTGACCTCAATCAAAGGAACCCTCATTGTTGGATCGGGTCTACCCTGGGACTTGGAACTACAATCAGTTTATCTGGCCAAGGGCCTCGACCTAGCGCAAGAGAAATTTTGTTGGCTATCACCAGGATGAACCTTGACCACATTGAGGGAAGCGAAATAGAGATGGGTCTTTTCCTGAGCACTGCTGGTTTTCAAAATGGTCTATCAGGGCTACATAGGTTTTTTCAAACTTCCCATTGCATCTTCAAAGTTCCTGTTGCATGTTTGATTATAGAAGTTACTGCATGATGCTGAGGAGTATGATTTGATAAAATTGTTGATTGATCATGTTTAGCTCTAGAACAGCACTGATGCTTGATTGCAATCCGAAGGTCAGCTACGAGAAATGATGGTTGTGGGTCAGGTTTGTGTTGGTCAAGTATAGTTTAGAGTGCCCTCAAAATCGAGTCATTAATCTTGAGTCTTTTTATTTTTTTCTTTTCTCTTTTATTTTTATTGTTTTGCTTGAGGGCAAGCAAAGTCTAAGTGTGGCGATATTTGATTCACTCAAATATTCTTATCTTTTTATGATCATTTACTTGACCAAATTGTATGAAAGATAGGATATTTCACCCCTTTTTCCCCACCTTGGACAGGTTTATGGAAGTGGAGCACTCGGAGCCAACCTTAACCAGACAGTAAAGGAGAAGCACGGAACGTGACCACTATACCTGAACCTTGATTGATCAGGTGTCCTGGAGTCAGCATTGGGCCTGCGCCAGATCCATGAAGCGGTCGTCATTGGGCCAAGGAAGTCAGCCTTCATGAAGAGTCCATCTTGGACTAAGCAAACGGCGCAGCCCAATTGTAGTCATCTTAGAGTTCTAGTCAAGTTAGGTTAGGGTTGCAAAACCTAGGTCGAACTTGTACTATAAATACTCTTGTACTCTAGGTCACTTGTATCTTTTATCAATCTTTTGCTACGGCACAATAAAGTTTAGCTTCGTTTTCGTAATGAGTTCTTCTTTATTTTCTATGTTTTTAGCTACGTCCATGAGTAGCTAAACTCATCGTTCTCGGTGAGGGTGTAAAGTGGACGTGTATAGTTGTGAAGCGCTGCGTCAATCCAACCTCTTGAAGCTGTATTCAAAGGAACTTGAAAATAGATCGAGTCGCAACCTCTGGAGACAATCACATACAAGTCTGACACCCTTGTTGGATTCGTTTAAGAGGTTTGCGATCGAGCAAAACGGTTTGGATCTATTCGTAGAGTCTGATCTCCTCTACGACTTAGATCTACACTTACAGTCGACAATCCTGACCGGGTGACACGCTCAGGATTGAACTCAGCAGGCACCGAGATAGTAACTCGAGTAAGTATTCTTTGATTTTATTCCTAACCATTCTTTGACAGGAATAGGGCCTCAATTGCGAGGTAGCTTGAGTATAAAGCGCGTCCCTTGACCGAATATGGTTCACTCAGACAAAGTGGTCCAGAGTTCAGCCCCTGACATGGCTTGAACCATTATAGAAGGAAACGACGCGCTGCAGCTATCAAGTGGTCAGCTATTTCGCTTGTGATCAACTATACACCGGGTCCAGAATACACGCCCTTACCGAGAATACTTTACCCTTATTGTTTACAACCAGTCAGCATTCCTCAACCATCGATCAACATACCTCACTGTAAGTTGACCGAAACCATTTCAATTCTGTTTTGTAATTTTAATTCTTTTCCTTTTAGTTACAAACCAGGTGGCGGGCAGCCAACAACCATTCACTCACCACTCAACAATTCATACACGATCAACATCGATCAGAAATCGAACAGCATATCGCACCATCCTCCCTGTGGACCGACCCTCTTACCACGACTACATTCATTTGTATAAGTGATAAGTTGTATCCTAATTCTACCCCTAATTCATTATCATTTATTAAGTTTGAAGTGCTAACGACAGGCACGATCAGAAACCCTTCAAACCTTAGCAACCGCTTCCAAAGCAACACCACCTCCACAACTGATGTACGGTGTCGCGGGCGCATCAAATATAAGTTGAAAATAAATGGGAATATACAAAGGGAGAGTGAGTACAACTTATCACAGTTATGTAAACAGTGGTAAGAGGATCGATCCACAGAGACTGCGGCTGGTAGCTTGTAGTTGTAAAAGGAAGTTTTGTGGTGTCCACCACTGGGAGAGGTTGTCACGATAACAAAAGCAGTAAAACTGGCCACCGTCTATTGTCGATGCCCAGGCAGGGGTATAGGTTGGTCTGGATCAGGAATGAAGGTTGCGGTAAACGTATGTTTAAGGATTCTTGGCAGAGACTGGCGAGTGTCGTCTCCGTTCATTTGATCATCGATTCAAGGATACCTTTCATCACATTATAGCATCGCTATAGGAAGCTGAAACCTCATACTCCCCTATCTTCTCTCCTCTTCAACCCATGGCAGGGATTACCACTAAGACCAGGGTCCTAGGCAGGCTTTGGCTCCGCGGGCAGGTCTGGATAAGCTGCCATGTCACGTGACAGGCCAGATGTTGTCCGCTCGGAAGAGTCTGCCTGCTGTCTCGAAACTGTAACAGACCCGGATGCACTGGGGAAGATCATACAACGTGGGGCAGGTCTGGCGGGTTCCGTATTGTCACCATACGGGCCAGTAGCTATCCACGAGGCATGATCGACTTGCTAGATGTCATAGGCAGACCCAAGGTCGTGAGGCGGGTCTGGCGAGTTCCGTACTGTCACTGTACGGGCCAGTAGTCGTCCACTTCGCAAGGTCTGGCTAAAGCTCTCCGGAAAGGTTACAGCAACGATGGCTCAGGAGAAGACGATGCCCAATCTCGGTTATCTCGCGTGTCCACGAGACCCTAAGTTGTCAGCCTGCTAAGAAAGGACTTCTTGTGCTATCAGCGCCCCAATCGCGGACGGTAAGACCTCGAATCCAGATTTCGGCGCTTGTCGGACGACGTCCTCTAGTTCCAATCTGTTTCCGATGATTGCGATCCACACAAGCTAGATACAATGATGATGAAAGTATGAAGAACACTTAGATCTCACAAATATTTGTGAAGACAACACTCAAAATGCCTCAACCGAGAAGGGGGATTTAGCTACACATGGATTGTGTAGCTAAATCGGCGCCCATGGTGAACGGATGAAAGAACGGCGAAAGATAGAGAAAAAGGAAAGAACTTGATTAAAACTACATTTCTCAATAGTCTTATCAAACCCAAAGGGATCCGACGCTTTACAAGGACGACATAAGGGTCTATTTATATACAAAATTTGGCTACGAGACAAAATTAGGAAGTTTCCTCGTATCTCCTTCTCGTGCCAGCTGGCGATCCTATCCGAGAAGGTGGTTGTTTTCTTGAGCGACAAGCAGCAACTTCCCAGCCCCTGCGGAAAAACTGGTCCGCGCTACTTTGGTCTGGAAAACCACAAAAACCTGTAAAGATAGAAAAAAGTGCATCATTCTTCGGATAAAATCAGCTCACAAGCATGTTAATATGCAATGAAAATAGTAGAAGAATGTGCACTGATCACATCCCCACACTTAAGCTTTGTTCACCCTCGAGCAAGAAAGAAAGAAAGAAAGAAAGATGAAAAGAAGAAAGTGTAAAAGACTCAAATGGCAGGGTAGAATACTCGAGGGCAGGCTCTAAACTGACTACGACAGACTCTGGCAAACACCTAAGAAAGTCTCTAAAAAGCGATCCGTTCAGACCAAACCTGGCTTTCGTGCCATGCATGCAATTCCCTACTAGGCAGACCTTGTTCACATACCAACTCTTTGACATTGTACCAAGGTCCAATCAATACCTTTAGGCAGAACCGGTGAAGTTGAAAGAGCTTTACATGGAACCAATCAGTGACAGACCATAAACCATTTTTGGAGTACCCATGCCAATTCACCCTTCAGACCTGGCTAGGAGATGAGAAGATGGAGAGATTTACAAGGATTTCATGCTACATTCCTTTCTCCTGGAAAATATAAAGTTTTTTTTTTTTGAAAGAACTTGGAGAAAGGATTACAGGGGTAGCGAACTAAAATTAAAGACAGAGTAGAAAAGATTACAAGTGTAACGTATTGTAATCTGAAAGAAAGCAGCCAAGTCCTTAGAGAAGATAGAGATTTCCCGACCTTGGAAGTAGTTTCAGGGAATGCCGACTCTGGACAAGAGAAGGCAGCCTGGGAAATTCGTGGGAAGGGTCCTCACCATTGCTAGATAGAATCTGCATATGTAGTTCCAAAAATAGTGCTATGTGTCCCAGATTGAATTCATGCAAAGTTAGTTCATAGTCGCAGACCCTGTCTAAATAGGTGTCAGAGGACACACCCTACATGCATTGATAATGTTAGGCCTTATGTATTACCCTGGCAGAATGCTAAGAGTTCGTCTATCAACAAGCTATGTCAGATCAGTTCATGCAATCAGGGCAGGTCTGGCAAGATTCAATCTAAACAGATCTAAAAACACGAAATGGCTCGGACAGCCGACTCGATCTTAATTAAAACTTAAGAACTACAAAAGAAAAAAAAAATTAAAGCAGCATTTCAAGCACACAAAATACGAATAAAATGAACTGAAATTAAAAAGCAAAAGCGGAGACCTTCCCCATCCCCACACTTAAAAGACACGAAGTCCTCTGAGTGTAGTTCGGAAGCCGCAAAAATAGTTCAGTACAGAGGGGGGTTTGGGATGAATACGACATGGGGGGGTTCAATCTGGAGGGTGGGAGTGATCTTCAAGCATCACCTCCTTCTCCGCCTTCCTCTCGAGCATCTTCTTGCATATTCTCCTTCGCCTCAACATCAATCTCATCCTCTCCATTAAAGTCATCAGAATCCTCTCCATTGATAGCGTTGGCCTGAGCAAAGGCAGCGGCAACATCTTCCTCGTCGAAAAGAGCTTGGGTTTTCGCATGTGCTTCCTGCAAGGCTGAGACTTTCGCTGAGAGAAGTCGCATCTCTCCTTCCAAGTTTTGTATGGCTGAAAAGGCATTCTGCAGAATGACGACTGTCTTGAGGGCAACATCGTCCTGCTCAATATTGTGCTGGATGATGTTAGTGCAATTTTCTTTTATCACCTTCTGGTTACTCAAGACACGCTTCAGGCAGAGGGGATCAGACTCCTCAGGGGCTTGCTTATGGTTGGCCGGCTTGGCAGGTTCTGGCAGGGATGGCTGGGAGGGGCCTGTGGAGGAGGTCCTCTTGGCCTCGATTGAATTAATGTTACGGATCTTGAACACTCCATTGATTCTAAGACCAAAGAGTTGATCCGCAGGCTGCGTGTATTCGGAGCTGCATTCAACAAAGCCATCAGGAGAAAGAGAAAAGTAACCCATCAAGTCAAAGGCTCTCGAGTCGAGAGTCTTGACGGCTGAGTGGCGAGTGAAATTCCGAGCATCAAAATGGCGCCCTGCAAGCCTCTTGGTGAGACGAGTAATGATAGACCCAAAGCCCATCCTTACGGTGGGGACAACTTTGTTTAATAGGACGGAAACTCAGAATCCCATATGCATCTTGCGCTTCTCAGTCATGCATTGCAGGATGAAGAGTTCTGCATTAGAGCACTGTCTGGCGTCCTTATTCTTGCCGGAGATATTAATGGCGAGCAGGCGATGAATAAAGCGCAAGGCAGGATCCTTGAGTTGGTGAATCTTAGGGTGATGCGGGGTCTTTCCTCCTGCGCAGAGCTTCTGGTAAGCTAGATTTATAGTCCATCCCTCGGGGTAACCGCAGACTAAATCTTCAGTATCATCATAGACAAAACCCAGGGCAGTTCCAAATTCATTCACCGACATTTTGAATGGGACATTGCACAGACGGAATTGCACAGTCTTCTCTTTAGCCACATTATCTAGACCTTCTTTCGCAACAGAGAAAGTAGATAAGAACTCCAAGCATAATTCAAGATAAACATGGTTCCTACTTTCGAAAAGACATTCTCAACCCACAGCAAGGATAAATTTTCGGACACGAGATCCCAAACCTAGCGCGTCGAGAAAGGAATAATCCAATACCACCGAATGGGACAGCACACTGTTGCGTTTGGCTTCAAGCCTTTCTCAAAAAATGTTTGAAGAGAATCGTAAGAATCCCAAGGGTTTGGGAAGTACTTACTTGGTTTGGATCTGGCCTGGGTGAGATGCTTCATATGTTCCATATAAGGATCTGGGGGAGAAGATCTGGTGATAGGTGTGTTAGGAGGTGCTTCCAGCGGCGAGGGTGGATCTTGAACAGCGATGACGGAAGTCACCTCCTCCACAGGGGAAGTGTCATGGGTTTCGATTGGTTCGGAAGAGCAGTCCTTCTTATTTTTCTTAGATGGTGTTTCAGCCTCATGGTTAAGGAATCTCTTTCCTTTTTCTCATGCCGAGGGCTTAGTATTCTTCCTGTCTGCCAGTTGGGCGAGAGGAACGGCATCGGAGCCGGCTAAGTCTGACAGGGTAAGCTGGAATTCAGGCATAGGAGCATCATGAGTTTTAGAGCGATCGCCGGCCATCTCGAGAGTGGGAACTTCTCAGCCCCTGGTGAAAAACTGGTCCGCGCTACTTTGGTCTGGAAAACCACAAAAACATGTAAAGATAGAAAAGTGCATCATTCTTCGGATCAAATCAGCTCACAATCATGTTAATATGCAATGAAAATAGTAGAAGAATGTGCACTGATCAACAACCCTGCCTCACGCAGCCTTCACATCAGACGCCCTTCCACCACTCGACCCCTCAACCACAGTTCCCCTAATAGACTCCTCGAGCACCACTCTAGCCATAGTGATCGAGCACCATCTTCACTCGATCGACGTGATCAGAGATATGAAAGGGAACGAGAATGAGTCCACAACTCACATCGGCAACTGGGAGATTACAATTTGGGGTCTAACATCAAGCTTTCCATTCCTTCTTTCGAAGGATTAGAGGATCCGGGTCTTTACTTTGAGTGGGAGAGCAAGATCAATAGAATATTTGCTTGCTATGAGTTGAGTGAAGAAAAGAAATGCAAGCTCGCCGTGGTCGAGTTTAGTGGTCTAGCAGCTCAATGGTGGGAAAGAATTAGCATCACTAGACACAACGACCTTGAATCCCCCATCACCACATGGAGTGAGCTCATTGAAGAGATGCGGTACCGATTTGTCCCTTACTACTATGAGCGTGACTTGCACCAAAAATTTCAAAGGTTGAGACAAGGTACCTCTAGTGTGTCACATTTCTACCATGAGTTTCTTTCCTACCTCACCAAGCTCGAGATACATGAAAGCGCCGAGGCAACAATGGCCAGATTCCAAGGGGGGCTTCAACGAGACATTGGCAATCAATTAGACTTCTACAACTATGAATCCCTCAAAGAAATGTTTCATGTCGCCTCCAAGATTGAGCGGCAACTTCAAGCCAAGTCCAAACAGTTCACACCATATCAACCTCGAGCTACCCCCTCCAACGTCACCAAGACTTGGCCTCAACCCAACCAACACCCCTCGACCCCCCCCCCCCCCCGTTTACTCAAAACCCTCCCAAGAACCAACCAAACTACCCTACCACTTCTGTCCCACCTAAAACAGCTCCACCCCAAAATACTCGAACACCTTCTCGAGAACTTGTGTGTTTTAAATGTGGTGGCAAAGGACACATCAAGTCTCAATGTGTCAATGCAAGGGTCATCATTGTGAAACCCGGAGGTGAGGTCATTAGTGAGGACGATGTCGAGCAAGAAACCCAACAGGACCCTAGCGGTGCACTCGAGCAGTCCAAAAATTCAAGTGATGAAGACTACAAGTGTCTCGCTATCCCTCAATGCTTAGTCGTGCGTCGAGCACTAAATGTTCAAGTGAAGCTTGATGACACCTCGAGGGAACAACGAGCCAATTTGTTTCACACTCGAGGCCTTGCAAAAGGCATGCCTTTCTCAATCATCATCGATAGTGGTTCTTGCTCGGATGTCGTATCTACACTCCTAGTCCATTCCTTGGGCTTACCAACCAAGAGACACCCCACACCCTATCATTTGAATTGGTTCAATGACGGCTCATTCGTCAAGGTCCAAAACCAGGTGGACTTAACCTTCCAAATTGGTGATTATGAGGATACAATAACTTGTGATGTCACCCCAATGCAAGCGTGCCATCTTCTTCTTGGTCGACCTTGGCAATTTGATAGGAAGGCATTACATGATGGTTTCAAGAATTCCTATAAATTCTCCATGAATGATAGGAAATTCCTCCTTCTTCCCCTCCCACCTTCTCAAGTTTATGATGATCAACTTAAACTTGAGAAAGCATCGGCTGCCTTCAACATCACTATTTCCTTACACCAACAAAATTCCATGAGTGGAGTGATACCCTTGAGTGTGGGTGATGGCACACCTTTGAGAGATGCGAGCTTTGGGGAAAGGGTGAGTGATGTGAGCAGTGTCAATGCAACCCCTTCCACAAGCACCTCCGCGAATACCAATTTTTCTCTTGGTAAGGACTGTTCCACACACCCAAAGAAAATCAGTTTATTGACCAAGGGAAGGGACTTAAGACACACCTTGATCACCAAGCCTCCTTTGATCCTTGTGCACTTTAGACCATGGAAACCACTTGCGCTTGTTGCTAACGTTAACAACTCTCTTCCTAGTGTTTTAATTGACATTTTGTAGGACTTCAAGGATGTATTTTCTCAAGAAATTCCCCCCGGATTGCCGCCTATTCGTGGCATCGAGCACAAGATTGACATCATCCCGGGAGCTCCTCTACCTAATCGACCCGCATATAGGTGCGATCCCTTGGAGACCAAAGAATTGGAAGCACAAGTTGATGAGCTCTTAAAAAAAGGATTCGTGCGTGAATCCCTTAGTCCATGTGTTGTACCAGTCTTACTAGTTCCAAAGAAAGATGGCACTTGGCGCATGTGCATGGATTGTAGAGCTATCAACAAGATCACTACAAGGTATTCTCACCCAATCCCTCGACTTGATGACATGCTAGATGGATTAATCAATGCTTGTATTTTTTCTAAAATTGACTTGCTTAGCGGTTATCATCAAATTCGAATGCATGAGGGCGATGAATGGAAAACGCCATTTAAAACTAAATTCACACTAATGCCCCTCTACCTTCATGAGATTGATGAACCATGTCCTTCGACCCTTCATAGGTCGTTTTTTGGTTGTCTACTTTGATGACATTCTTGTCTATAGTCTCTCTTTTAATGCACACATCGAGCACTTAAAAGAAAATTTTTCTTACCCTCTGAAAGCATAGCTTATTTGCTAAGCTTGAGAAGTGTGAATTTTGCTTGGAAGAAGTGCATTTTCTTGGCTTTGTTGTAGGCAAACAGGGTTTGAAGGTCGACAAAGCCAAAATCCAAGTCATTCAAGAATGGCCAACCCCTACTTCATGCGGGGATGTGAGATCCTTCCTTGGCCTCGCCGGTTTCTATCGAATATTCGTCAAGGACTTCTCCACGATAGCCGCGCCATTGCATGACTTGACGAAGAAGGACTCCACATTCGCATGGACATCTACGACTTAAAATTCTTTTGACAAGCTCAAGGTATGTCTTTCAACTAGCCCCGTCTTAGCATTACCAAACTTTGAACAAACATTTGAGATTCTTTGTGATGCTAGTGGGTTAGCATTGGTGCCATGATAATGCAAGGTAAAAGACCCATTGCATATTTTAGTGAAAAACTAAAAGGACCGCAATTGAACTATAGCACTTATGATCTAGAACTTTATGCACTAGTTCGAGCCTTAATGACTTGGGAACACTATCTAGTTGCTAAAGAATTTGTGATCCACTCGGATCATTTGAGCTTAAGTTTTCTCAAAGGGCAAGGCAAACTTAACAAGAGGCATGCTAAGTGGGTTGAATACATTGAGAGGTTTCCTTACCAAATCAAGTACATTAAGGGCAAAGATAACATGGTAGCCGACGCTTTGTCAAGAAGGTATTCTCTCATCACCTCTTTACAAACTCGCTTGCTTGGTTTCACTAGTATACAAGCTTTATATGCAAATGATTTTGATTTCTTCGAACCCTACAACACTTGTTTGCATTCCTCACATGATCACTTTACATTGATTGATGGCTTATTGTTTAGAAAATGGCCGCTTGTGCATTCCTCAATGCTCATGGCGTGAATGTTTAGTTTTGGAAGCCCATGGGGGTGGATTGCATGCTCATTTTGGTGTTGACAAGACTCTAGACACACTCAAGGAACACTTCTTTTGGCCAAAAATGAAAAGCCTTGTCACTAAACTTGTCTATGCATGTATTACATGTCAAAAAGCTAAAGCACACAAGCACAATCATGGAGCATATATTCCTTTACCCACACCGTCTCATCCTTGGTATGATCTTTCCATGGATTTTGTACTTGGCTTACCTCGGACTTCTAGTGGTAAAGATGCTATCTTTGTAGTCGTTGATAGGTTTTCCAAAATGGCTCATTTTATGCCATGCAAGACTACATATGATGCATCTTACATTGCTAATTTGTTCTTTAAAGAAGTTGTTAGACTCCACGGCATGCCTAAGACAATTGTAAGTGATAGGGACACCAAGTTTGTGTCACATTGTTGGAGAGTCTTATGGAGCAAACTAGGGACTAAGTTACTTTTCTCGGCCTCTTATCACCCTCAAATGGATGGCCAAACGGAGGTTGTTAATAGAATCCTTGGTAACATGCTTCGATCTTTGGTCCAATACTATGACAAGTCATGGGAGTCTTGCATTGCATTTGTGGAGTTTGCTTACAACCGCACCATTCACTCATCTGCATTGCACTCTCCATTTGAATTGGTCTATGGATTTAACCCTTTAACTCCACTTGATCTTTTGCCTTTGCCTTCTAGCTTATGTGCCAGTGTAGATGGAGAAACACGAGCAGACGCAATTCCAAAAATGCATCAAGAAGCAAAGAAGCGCATCGACCTTGTCAATGCCAAACGCATACAAAGATGGGCGGCAACACACCAAATTCGTTCATTCAACATTGGTGATTGGGTGTTGATCCACCTAAGGAAGGAACGGTTCAGCTCATTGCGCAAGAACAAACTCTCTCCTCGAGCTGCCAGCCCATTTCTTATTATTAACAAAATCTATGACAATGCTTATGTTCTTGATCTCCCATCTTCATGTCCCTCGACCTCAAATACTTTTAATATCACTGAATTATTCCCTTCTTTTGTAGGGGATGAGGACACCGAGGAGCTGCCTATAGCTAACACTCATTCGAGGACGAATGACCTTCAAGGGGGAGAGGATGATGCAAGCACAACCTTGGAGCTAAGAGATCACCAAGGTTCTTTCTAGCCACTCTTTGGAGCTTAGTTCGTGAGGAAGAAAGACAAGAGGAGCTCGAAGACTCCATCAAATGGAACATGTGCCTGCGTATGAGCTTGGTATGCCTCGACCAAGGCTCTAGCCCACATGGTGCCCCGACCGCCAGGGCAAGAGGGCTCATGTGCATGCGAACGAGCTTGGCACATCCAAACCAAGGCTCTAGCCCACTTGAAGCCATAGTTCGTGAACGGGAAGAATCAACTTTGCTCGACAGAACTTTGCTCGACCGCACCTTGCTCGACCGCAAGCTTCCTTCAGCGCTCGATCACAGTCGGTCAACATTGGGCGAGGTACTTGACTACTCTTCTCCTTCAGCGCTCGACTACTGTTGGTCAACCCAAGACCAAAGAAGAAGTAACCCTTTGTCCAAGGGAGCAGGGGCATTTGTGCCAATTAGCCAGACCTAGTTTTTGCTATAAAGTCTAAGAGATGTCATTCTTAGAACTTGCTTTTGTTATATCTAGGTTTTTACCAATATACTTAAGCCAACCGAGATTGCTAGCTTGTCTAGGAATTTCCCCTCTAATAAATTGGTTCCAACTGACTTGGAGACCATTGTTTAGTTGTAATCTACATTTGAATTAAAGAGTTTGTTCGGTTATAGATTGAGTAGAAAAGAGATTGCTTGACCACGTGATCAAGAGGTTTCTTTGGCAATTTATAATCCAGCTTTCTCAACCATCTTTCCATCTTCATATCTTCATCCATTTATCACTTCTGCTATAACTTGAGTAGAGAAGAGATTGCTTGACCACGTGATCAAGAGGTTTCTTTGGCAAGTTATAATCCGTAATTCCGCTGACATATACTCCAAATTCCTCCATCAAACCCACAAATCCCTTCCTTTACACCATCAACGAGTCCAGATCCAAGATCCATAACACTAGATCCTTCATCGCACGCCTCTTTTCCATCAAGATTCCACCTTTCTTGAAGAGGAGTGCATCATGCCCCTTCAAGTTATGCAAGGAGTTCTCGCCACCACACTCGCCGGGAAGACAAACATATCAAACAACATCTCCAAGAAAGATCTCTTCATGCTTGGGTGCATGCTGCAAGGCTAGAAATCCAATCTCGGCTCCTAGCTAATTCACAAAATCTGAGGTATCCAAAGCACCTTTTCCCTTGGGTCGATCCTTACAAAATGTGTTATTGATCATGCAGAATTCGACCCATACTCAGTCGGACTCTTTCAAACATCGCCAACCAAACCACTCAATGTCCGACGAACCAACACTATGGGATGGTATCGAGTGAAGAACAGAATAAGCCACCTAAGCTATGGGTGGGCCAAGCCCGAAGATCAAGTATTTGGGATGAGGATCGGAGGTTACTTCATTTATCCTCTACTTACAGAGCACAGTATACCACTGTGCATGTTGGAGTATGAACAACCAATAACCGAGACAATGCCTAGTTTAGACCCAAAATAGACGGGAGACCCAGGTGCATCATCTTCCTGCTGCACGAGCACCCATGAGTTGGTTCAAGAAATATTAAACCGCACTAATGCCATGGAGGAAAGAATGAGCCAGATCGTCCTCCAAAACCTCAAACTCAACCTCACCATGAGTAAAATGGCCCGCAACATCAAGCGTCTACAATGACGCGACCACCTAGAGTCCCCAGGTCTTATTTTTCCTACACCTTTTCCTGTTCTTACTTATAATATAATTTTCATTTGTCTTGAGTCTATGTACATTCTCTCTTCTACTCCCTTTCAGTTTTTTCTTTTTTCGAGTCTTAGTTTAAATTTATTTTTCAACTTTTATTTTTACTCCACCATACGACAGTGAGGGCACTACTTTAGCTTAAGTATGGGGGGTATTTTAGTGTCTAGTTTAGCCTCTAACTAGGAAAAAAATGTTTCTGATTTACATTCAGACTTAACTAACTTAGACTCACAAACCCCCTTTTTTAGACCCAAAATGCACACATATAGGAGCTCTAGTTTAGACCTAAAATAAGCAATTAAGTTATTTATAACAATCATGTTTTCAATGATTTATATTTCAAAAAAAAAAATTCAATGATTTATTAATCACTCCCATGCACAATTTTAAACGTTTTGATTTTGAAAACATAGGTAATTGATGGACTTTTATTAACTAGTCTCCCCGAAAATAAAAATACATTTTTGGTGTAACACCTTGTTCAGCCAATAACAAAGTTTTGTAAATTCGTTTTGAAAAAGAGAAAAAGATTTACATCATCTTCCCCTTTAAAAGGTATTCAGAACTATGGATCTCACTCTTTGGAAAAAATCAAAAGACCAACAAAAGATGGGTCCTAAAAAGAGAGTTAAATGCACGGTGACCCCCTGTACTTACACGAAAAAACAACTATACTCCTTGTACTTACAAAGTTAGCACCGACACCCCTGTACTACCATTTTGAAACAAACACACCCCCTCTAAAAAAATTGACCTTCAATAGCAGGTCACACTCCCTATACTTACAACTTGTGACCTGCTAAATTTTTTTTTTAAAAAAAAAAAATTTAAAATTCAGAAAAATTATAAAATTATTTAAAATTAAAAGAAAAAAAACCTAATTTCATCTCTTTCTTGTAGCCGTTGTATGTATAACTCTTTTTTCCATATCTGTTTTTTTTCCCGATCTACTCTTTTCTTTTTTAGATCTGATTTTTTCTTTTTTCTGATTTTTTCTTGTCTTTTATAGATCTGGTCTTGTCTTTTCAAGATCTACCTCCATCTCCATTTTCCTCCATTTCGTGGAACTCGCCGTTCAAGCACTTGCAGGAGAAGGGGACGTTGACTCGGGTGTCGGTCGTGATGCTGTCTTTGTTCCGGAGGGTGGGGTTGTATGGGAGGATTTCGGAGATGTGTTTGTTGAAGAGGATGCTGATGTAGGTGAGGTTAGATCTTGTCCATATGTAGTAGGAGGCTAGTGCAGTGGTGCAGCCGGTCTTGCTATAAATTCAAGCTTTGAAATTCATATCTATACTGAACCTTCAAAATGATGAAAATAGTTTTTCTGAATTTTCTAAAGTAATTTTTTGAAATTTTATTTTTTATTATTAAACTTTTTTTGAATTTTTAAATAATTTTTCAAAATTTTAAATAATTTCTTATTTTTTTAGCATGTCACAAGTCGTAAGTACAGAGGATGTGACCTGTTATTGAAGGTCAAATCTTTTAGAGGGGTGTGTTTGTTTCAAAATGGTAGTACAGGGGGTGTCGGTGCTAACTTTGTAAGTACAAGGGGTGCAGTTATGTTTTCGTGTAAGTACAGGGGGTCACCGTGCATTTAACTCAAAAGAGAAAAGCGCACACAAAAGAAAATTTTCTTTTAAAAAAAAAGTAAATTGCATTGGGACTCCTGTATTTACACAAAAATATAACTACACCCCCTTATAGTTACAATTTTAGCAAATACACCCCTTGTACTTACATTTTTTTTAGCAAACATACCCTTAATGCTCAAATTAACCTTCAACAACAAAGTCA